>CEQM01093753.1_pt1 | contig 11302 bp, 10 predicted proteins | sample 531111 | NCBI WGS metagenome assembly CEQM01 (sample SAMEA2621278, study PRJEB7988) | marine metagenome | biome: marine biome (ENVO:00000447); feature: deep chlorophyll maximum layer (ENVO:xxxxxxxx); material: "saline water (ENVO:00002010), including plankton (ENVO:xxxxxxxx)" | depth 120 m
TCATTTGTTTTAAAACCAATCATATCTGCAATTTTTCCATTCTCAAGAGATCCTCTATCTACTAAAGATAAAGCATTAGCTGATCTACACGTAATCCCAGCAAAAACCTCTGCATTAGATAATTTTTCTATAGATCCCAGAAGAGAAGCCTGCATCAATAAATCACCCATGGGAGCAGAACCAGGATTCCAATCTGATGCAATAGAAACTTTACAGTTATTATCTAAGAGCTTTCTTGCTGGAGCAAATGGGATTCCAAGACCAAGGCTACATCCAGGCAATACAACTCCAGTAGTATCTGATTTTGATAAGTAATCTATTTCTTGATCAGTTATTACCTCAAGATGATCAACACTCACTGCACCATTATCAACTCCAACTTTTAAACCGCCAGAAGTAAATTGATTAGCATGAGCAGTAATATGAAAATCACTTTTCACCTTCTCCAAAAAGTTAGAAGCTTCTGTTACTGAAAAAGCTTTCTCTTCTATAAAAATATCTACTCTATTAGATAATTTATCTTTTTTTATTTTAGGTAGTAAATCGTTAAGAATAGAATCTAGATATTTTTTAGAGGATTCATATTTTTTCGGAGTTACATGTGCAGCAAGACAAGTTGGGATTAGATCTATTTCATTTGATCTATCAATTTTATTAATAATTTTTAACATTCTAATTTCATCTTCTAAAGTAGGAGCGTATCCACTTTTTACTTCACAAGTTAAAACCCCCTCCTGAAAATGTCTTTTAAGTCTATTTAATGTATCATTTGTTAATTGCTCATCGGTACAGTTAGATGTTGAATTCATTGTATTATGAATTCCTCCTCCTTCTTCTAAGATTTGTTGATATGAAATTCCTGAATTTCTTTTTGCATGCTCATCAGATCTATTTCCGTAATGACAGACGTGAGTATGTGAATCAATAAATCCTGGAAGTAATACACATGGATAATTAATTTCTCTTATATCTAAATTATTTTTACTTAATGATAAGAAATCACCCACCTCAATAATTTTACCATCTTCAATTACTACCCCACCTTCTTCTATTATTTCAAGACTATTATCACTAATTGCTCCTCTTTCTGGCAGATTTGCCATTGTAATAATTTGAGAAAAAGGGCCAATTAACTCTTTCAATACTAAATATCTAGATTAAACTTTTTTGAATGCTTTTTAGCAATATCATATCCCGCATCATTATGTCTAAATACACCCATTGCTGGATCATTATGTAACACTCTCTTGATACATTTTTCTGCTCTCTCTGTACCATCTACAAGTACAACCATACCCGCGTGTTGTGAATATCCCATGCCTACACCTCCACCATGATGAAAAGAAACCCAAGTTGCACCACCGGCAGTATTTGACATCAAATTAAGGAGTGGCCAATCTGAAACTGCATCAGAACCATCAAGCATACCTTCAGTTTCTCTGTTTGGAGAGGCTACAGAGCCACAATCTAGATGATCTCTTCCTATTGCTATCGGAGCTGAAACCTTTCCTTGCTTAACTAAGTCATTAAAAATAAGACCTGCTTTCTCTCTCTCACCCATTCCTAACCAACAAATTCGGCATGGAAGACCTTGGAATTGAATTTTTTGTCTTGCCTGAGTAAGCCAGCTAATCATATCTTTATTCTCTGGGAAAGCTTCAATTAAAGCTTTGTCAGTAGTATAAATATCTTCGGGATCCCCAGAAAGAGCTGCCCATCTAAATGGACCTTTTCCCTCACAAAATAGAGGTCTAATATAATCAGGGACAAACCCATTAAAACTGAATGCATCTGCCTCACCACCTTGCTTTGCGAATTCTCTCAAATTGTTACCATAGTCAAATGTTATAGAGCCTCTAGATTTCATCTCCAACATTAAAGAAACATGTCTTGCCATGCTTTTCAATGATAATTTTTTATACTTAACCTGGTCATTTTTTCTTAAACAATGCGCATCACTTAGACTCATACCATTTGGCACATAACCAAAAACTGGATCATGTGCTGATGTCTGATCCGTTAAAATCTCTGGAATTATATCATCTTCCAATAGTTTTTCTAGCAAGTCACCTATATCACTTACTAACCCTACAGATACATTCATTCCTCTTTCCTTTGCTTGAAGGATCCAATCTCTCGCCTCCTCATATGAATCTGTCATCTTATCAATATATTTTGTTTTCAACCTTTTCTGGATTCTCTCTGGATCAATATCTGCTCCAAGAAATGTTGCGCCAGCCATCGTTGCGGCAAGAGGTTGAGCTCCTCCCATACCTCCCAATCCACCTGAGACTAATAATTTACCTTTTAAAGATCCACCAAAATGTTGGTTAGCGCATGCGACAAATGTCTCATATGTTCCCTGGAGAATACCTTGAGTTCCAATATAAATCCAGCTGCCTGCAGTCATCTGACCATACATCATTAACCCGTCTTCTTTTAATTTCTCAAAATGCTCCCAATTTGCCCACTCCGGAACAAGATTAGAGTTAGCAATTAAAACCCTTGGTGCCTGTTCATGAGTTCTTACTTTTCCTACAGGTTTCCCAGACTGAATCAACAAACTTTCGTCATCTTCTAGATTTAATAACACATCAATTATTTTCTCTACGGAATCCCTATTCCTAGCAGCTTGACCAGATCCTCCGTAGACTACTAAATTAGATGGATCCTCTGCAACCTCTGCATCTAAATTATTTAAAAACATTCTAAGAGGAGCTTCAGTTTGCCAGCTTTTTGCATGTAAAGTATTTCCTGTGGGAGACTTGTAATTTGGATGATTAGCATACTTTTCAATAAAACTTTTAGTATCCATATTTTTTAAGAAGTTAATTCAATTAATTTTTTTGACTTTATAATTATTTCTGCTTCTTTCATATCATCTATAAAAACTTTATCATTATCACAGTGAGATATTTTCGAGCGTATATACTTGTGACAATCCTCTATTTTCTTTCCTGATGAAAGCGGTTTTAAAAAATCATATGCCTGAGATGAACATACAAGTTCAATGCTCAATATTTTTTCTAAATTTTTAACGACTTGAAGAAATTTTACAGCTCCAATAGAACCCATACTAACATGATCTTCTTGACCTAGGGATGTTGTGATAGAGTCTGCACTAGCTGGATAACATAAATTTTTATTCTCACTTGCTAATGCTGCAGTAGTATACTGTAAAATCATAAACCCAGAATTAATACCTGTATTTTTAACAAGAAGCTTTGGTACTTTCTCATTTCCTTTAAGGAGTAGATAAACCCTTCTGTCAGAAATATTTCCAAGTTCAGAAGCTGCTATTATATTATAATCAATTGGTATTGCGAGAGGTTGTCCATGAAAATTACCACCACTAACAATATCTCCATCTTTTAGTACAATTGGATTATCAGTTATCGAATTAAGCTCAATATTAACTAACCTTTCTAGGTGATAGAATGCATCCCAGCTCGCACCATGAACTTGAGGAATACATCTAACTGAATATGGGTCCTGGACCTTGTCACAGTCTTTATGATACTCTAAAACCTTAGAGTTTTTAAGAAGATTTCTAACCTTACTTGCAACATGTTGAGCTCCTTGAAAAGGTCTTAATTCAGATATTTCTTTACTAAATGGCACTACAGAACTAAGAGTTGACTCCACTGACATAGCTCCAATTATATCAGCATTTTCTAAACAATTTCTGAATCTAGTTAATGCAAAACATGTATATGCAGAGATAAACTGTGTACCGTTAAGAAGTGCGAGACCTTCTTTTTCCATTATATCAATAGGAGTTTTTTTCTCCATTGAAAGCATGTATGATGACTTAACTTTTTTATTTCTATAAATAACCTCTCCTTCACCAATCAATGGTAAGAAAAGATGTGCAAGAGGTGCTAAATCTCCAGACGCACCAACCGAACCTTTAGAAGGCACAACTGGAATAATGTTATTATCTATTTTCCATAATATCCTCTCGATCAAATCTACCCTTACTCCAGAATAGCCCATGCACAGTGAGTGAACTTTTAAAATCATCATTAATTTTGAAATAATTTTAGGAATATCATCTCCTACTCCTACTGCATGACTTTTAATTAAATTTTTCTGTAGCTGACTGACCTCATCTTTAGAAATAATCTTACTGCAAAGAGCACCAAAACCAGTATTTACGCCGTAAATTTTTTTATCAGCTTCTAAAGCATTTTCTACATTTTTTCTAGATAATGAAATTATTTTCTTCTGAGATTCAGATAATCGCGCAGCAATTTTACCCTCAGCAATTTCAAATGCTAAACTATAAGTTAAAGTATCTTCCCCGTAATTAAAATGATTTGATGACATAACGATAAAGTTAGTTTTTTTAAGGGAATTTTATAATCAAATAATCTCTTATTCGTTATAAGATTTATCAAGTTCAGACTGTAAAATCTTATAGCATTTATCCCTAAAGGCATCTACATCTTTAGTTGTGAACCCGTCAGTATAAATAGGTTTATGACAGACTATCTCACATGGACTCCAATTAATATAGAATGAACCCTTCATTATTTTATATGCACCGAGTAAAGATACAGGAAGGATAGGTACTTGTTTTTCAAGGGCCATTGCAAATGCCCCATTTTTGAAAGAAGCCATTTTTGGAACTTTTTCTGTCTTGATGCCTCCCTCTGGAAAAATTCCTATACTATATCCTTGATCTAATGAACTAAAACAATCAAGATAAGTTTGCTTTCTACTTTCTTTACTATCTCTATCAACCATTATATGAAGATTTTTGAAAATATAACCTAAAACTGGAATGTTATTTACTTGCATTTTTCCAATGAACTTAAAAGGCATGTTTAATGCAGCAAGAGCTGGTATATCAATGTAGGAAAAGTGGTTTGCAATAATGACATATTGTTTTTTTAAATCAACACCTTCTTCATAACTAATCTTCATCGGAATAAATATTAATGAGAAAAATGTTCTTGCAATTTTATGATGTGCCCAGTAAGCCATTCTCTTCAAAGGCTTGAACCAGATTCCTAATAAAAGTGGTATTGAAAAGAAAATGAAAAGAGATGAGAAAACTAGGAGACCGTAAAAAGAATATAGTATTGTAAATATTTTCATGGTTATTTGATGGACGTAAGATAATTAAAACGAAGAACATGAAAAACTGCAGCTATAGTTAATCCAACACTTAATCCAATCCAGACACCGAATAAGCCATAATCTAAAATTATTCCTAAATAATATGAAAGAGGAATAGCAATAACCCAATAAGAAATAAATGTAATTAATGTAGGAATTTTAGTATCTCTTATTCCTCTTAATATACCTAATCCAACAGCTTGAATACCATCAGATAACTGAAATAATCCAGCAAGAATGAGTAAAGAGGATGCCAGTATTATAACTTCTCTATCATCAACATAAAATGTAGGAAGTATATCTCTGAAAACAATAAATATAAAAGCTGATATACTCATAAGAATTAATACAAGAATAAAATTTGAATAGCCTGATTTTCTGATTTCAGATTTATCGCCAACACCATAATAATAACCAAGAGATATCATTGCAGCAGATCCTATTCCTGAAGCAACCATATATGAAATACTTGCCAGGTTTAAAGCAATTTGATGAGATGCTAACTGAACTGCTCCGATAGATCCAATTATTACTGTAGCTACGGTAAATGCTCCTACTTCAAAAATATACTGCAAACCTGAGGTGAATCCTATTCCAAAAATTGCTCTAAAAGAATTATAGTTGAATGAGATATTTAAGCTAAAAATATAATCTTTAAATCTTTTACTTTTTAAACAGTAAATGAATATCAAAATAAACATTAAGATTCTACTAATAAGAGTTGCATAAGCAGCTCCAATAATTTCTAATCTTGGGAAACCTAATAGTCCAAAAATTAAAACTGCATTTAGTACTATATTAATAATATTTGAAAATATAGAAATATACATTGCAGGTTTAGTAAAGCCTAAACCCTCGATAAACTGTTTAAATGTCTGAAACAACATAAGGGGGATAAGAGAAATACATATTATATCCAAATACCCAAAAGTATGGTATAGAACTTCTTTATCTTGACCAAGATAATTCAGAAAAAATTTTGAATATATAGTTATAAAAACTAGAAGAATTGTGAAAATTAAATTCAGATATAATCCATTATAAAAAATCTTAGAAACATAGCTTTTATCAGTTTTTTTAGATGATATAATAGGAGTAATTCCGTATGATAAACCAATACAAAATAAAAGAATAAAGCCAAAAATAGAAGTTGAAAGAGATACTGCTCCTAGCTGAGGTACTGATACATTACCAATCATAATACTATCAACTACGCCAACAGTTATGTGGCCGAGTTGACTAATCATAATAGGAAAAGAAAGATTAAGGTTTTCCTTAATATGTTGAGATAATTTCATGGCAGGCAAATATAAAAAAAAGCCCGATCTCTCGGGCTTTTATATGAATTGTTGTTAAACTTTACTTAGTATGAAACTTGTTCTTGAATCATAATCTTGAATTTCTTCCCATTATTTTATTTTTCTCCATCATCTTTTTCCTTTGCATCATTCTCTCAAATCTCATTTCTTGTTCGTCATCAAGTAGAGATCTGATTTCTAAATTTCTACTAAATTCAGACTTCCTTAATTCCGCTTCCAAATCAGAGATATCGTCAAATAATTTATTAACTGTAGTTATATCAATTTTATCTTCCATCTTCTCCAGCTGCATTTCTAATTTTTTCTTCATCATCTCTTTTTTTATTGGTTTTACAGTAGATAGATGTTTTGAATTAATTTCTTTAAATGATTTCCTCTGTTCCTCGGTTAGATTCAGTAAAGTTAGAGGGTCATTTCCTCTATTTTGCATTGACTCCTTCATCATCTCTAACCTCTCCTTTATCTGATCTCTGTCTATCATCCCCCTTCTTTGCAAGTTATTTCCTCTTTGTATTTGAGAATAAGATATATCTGAAATTAAAAGGGTGACTATAAATAGAAGTATTTTTTTCATAATTAAAAATTTAATGTTTTACTTGTCATATCTATTAGACGACATAGTTCTTGAAATATTGCATGAAGAATAAATATTAATTATTAAAAAATGTTAAATGCACAATATCAGTTCAAATTAATAGAAGCTGGATGCGATGAAGTTGGAAGAGGATGTATCGCTGGACCAGTTGTTGCAGCTGCAGTAATACTCCCACCAGACTATAAGAATAAGTTTATTATTGATTCCAAAAAAATAAGTCAAAAAAAAAGGAAAGAGTTAGACCAAGAAATAATTGATAATGCAATTACTTGGAGTATTTCAGAGGTTAGTAATAAAAAAATAGATGAAATAAATATTCTTAATGCATCAATATTGGCAATGCATAGAGCTCTTGATAACTTAAAAGTTAGACCAGAATTCATTATAGTAGACGGTAATAAATTCAAACCATATAATAAGATTAATCATGAATGTATTATAAAGGGAGATAATAAATTTCAAAATATTGCTGCTGCATCAATTCTAGCTAAAAATTACAGAGACGATCTTATGAGAAATTTATCTATTAAATACAATAAATATTCCTGGGAATCAAACTTTGGATACCCCACTAAAAAACATAGAGATTCAATTAAAAAATATGGAACTACTAAGTATCATAGGAAATCATTTAAACTTCTATAAATTGATCTTTAAAACTTATCTTTGAGCCATGAATATTAAAAGTTTACAAAACGAAAAATATCACGTTGAAAACAATGCTAAAATGGTTCCATTTGCTGGATACAATATGCCTATGTGGTATTCTTCTATTGCGGATGAGCATAATTGCGTAAGGGAAAAAGTAGGAATTTTTGATGTGTCTCACATGGGAGAATTTTTTGTTTCTGGAGAGATGGCAAAAGATTTTTTACAGATGGTTACTACAAACGATATTAATAAATTAACAAAAGGAAAGGTACAGTATTCTTCCATTCTAAATCGCTCTGGAGGTATTATTGATGACCTCTTAGTCTATGACATGGGAGAAAATAAGTATATGCTAGTAGTTAATGCATCTAACATGGAAAAAGATTTTAATTGGCTAAATGATAATAATAACCTTGATGTTGAAATAAAAAATAATTCAGATGACTACTCCTTGTTTGCAGTTCAAGGTCCAGAAGCTGATAAAGTTTGCAGTAAAGTATTTAATGAAGAGCTAACAAATATTAAATATTATACATTTATAGAAAAACAAACTAATGACTTTGGAAATGTAATTATTTCAGCAACTGGATACACAGGTGCTGGAGGTTTTGAGCTGTACGTAAAAAATGAATTTGCTGAATCTCTTTGGAATAATATTATTTTAAACGGTAATGAATTTAAAATTCAGCCTATAGGACTTGGTGCTAGAGATACCCTAAGATTAGAGATGGGTTTCTGCCTCCATGGAAATGATATTGATGACTCCATAAATCCAATAGAAGCTGAACTTGATTGGATATGTAAAAAAGAAATAAACTTTATTGGTAAAGAAATTGTAGATAGAGACAGATCAAATAAACCATCTAAAACTCTTATTGGGTTTGAATTAATTGAAAAAGGTATTCCTAGAAAAGGATACAAAATATTTAATAAAGAGAAGGAACTTGTTGGCGAAGTAACTAGTGGATCGATTTCTCCATATACAAAAAAAGCAATCGGAATGGGATATATAAGCTATAATGAAAATACTATTTCAGAGAAAATATATATAGAAATAAGATCAAAAAAAGTAGAAGCGCAAATAGTAAAAAGACCATTCATATGAGTTCAATAGAGGTTTGTTTAACTCACCAACAGCTAGAAAATTATCAGCACCAAGATAAAAATGTAGTGGTAATTGATGTTCTAAGAGCAACAAGTACAATTAATACCATTCTTTTCTCAGGAGCTAAATCTGTGAAACCAGTTGAGTCACTTGAGGAATGCATGAAACTTAAAGAAGATGGTTATATTGTCATGGCTGAGAGAATGGGCAAAAAGGTAGAGGGCTTTGACTTTGGAAATTCCCCCTCTAAAATTAAAAGAGAATTATTTGAAGACAGAGATGTAGGAATCGCTACCAGTAATGGCACAAAAGCAATTGTCAAGACTAAGGGCTCTAAAATAACTCTAATAAGTTCCTTTTTAAATCTTTCAACAGTTATAGAATATTTGAATACTAATAAAAGAGATACGCTACTCGTATGCTCTGGTTGGAAAGGAAGTACTAACCTTGAAGATACTATGTGTGCTGGAGCAATAATTGCAGGATTAGAAAATTATGAATACGAGTCGGATACCGTAATAATTGCAAAAAAATTATATGATGAATCTAAAAATAATATTCTATCAAGTATGAAAAAATCTTCGCATGCTAAAAGATTATCAGGTTATGATAACATAAAGGATATTGAATTCTGCTCAGAAATTGACAAGCAAGAAATTTTGCCTTATCTAGATGATGAACAGATAGTATTATTGTAGTTTCTTATTATTTAAGTGCCTCTCAGAATCTCTTTTGTCTTTCTTTTCGATATTTTTTTTTAGAGCATCTGTAAGGTCTACACCTGTCTGATTTGCAATGCACATTAAAACCCAGAGTACGTCAGCAATTTCATCTGCGAGGTCAAGATTTTCCTCTCCCTTTTTGGTTGATTGCTCTCCATATTTTCTTGCAATAACCCTAGCGAGTTCTCCTACCTCCTCCATAAGAATAGTAGTATTTGTTAATTCATTGAAATATCTGACACCTTTCTCTTTGATCCAGTTGTCAACAAGTTTTTGAGCTTCTTCTATAGTCATATTTAAATTTATAGTTATTTTCACATATTCTTTAATAAGAACAAATTTTTTGTGGAAGAACTAAATCAAGGATATTCACTTATAGAGAACAGGAGACTAGACATACTCGAACTGAGTACCATACTTTTAATCTTAGCTTCTTTCTTCTCCATTGTAAATCTTAGATATTTAAAACTGCCGATGACTATAGGACTAATGATATTAGCTATAGCATTATCTATTATCATTTTAATATTTGGATTTTTCTTTCCTGCATTTTATGACTTAGCATTTACAATTACCGAAAGCTTTGATTTTAACTTCATGCTAATGAATGTAATGCTACCCTTTCTTCTATTCGCAGGAGCAATGTCTATTAATGTACATATTCTAAGGAAGGATAAGGTAACAATATTACTTTTAGCATCATTTGGAGTTCTTTTCTCAACATACGTAGTTGGAAGCTTAACATTTTACCTAGTAAACGCACCTATTTTTGGACTCTCCTCTCTCGGAATAAGTTATATAGATTGCTTACTTTTTGGATCGTTAATAGCTCCAACTGATCCGATTGCTGTTTTATCTATTATCAAAAAGATGAAATTATCTCCTCTTACTGAGACTAGAATTGCTGGAGAATCTTTATTTAATGATGGGATTGGTGTTGTTGTATTCTTAACTCTTCTTGGAGTAAAATCAACTGGGGCAGATATTACTTTTGACTCTGTCGGAACACTATTTTTTACTGAGGTAATAGGTGGTTTAGCCCTAGGAGCTATGATAGGATATTTTGGACTTAAACTAGTTAGATATATTGAGAATGAGCATGTGGAACTAGAAGTTTTAATAACACTTTCTCTAGTTTTATTTGTTTCTGTAATAGCTACTAGATACCATCTCTCGGCTCCACTAGGTGTTGTTATTCTTGGGCTATACCTTAATAAACATATCAAAGAGGAAGATGGTAACGGAGACTCTGAGCTTGCAATGGGAGACTACGTCTATAAATTCTGGCACCTCTTAGACGAAACACTTAACGCTATCCTATTCATACTGATAGGACTTGAGATAATTTTAATTTTCGATAGCTTCAATCTAGTTTATTTAGCATTATCAATAATAACAATATTCCTTGTTGTTCTCTCTAGATATATTGGAGTATCAATTCCAGTTGTTATACTATCACGATTTAAAAACTTTGAAGAAAATACCGCTAAAATTATTACATGGGGAGGTTTGAGAGGTGGACTTAGTATAGCCCTAGCCCTTAACTTACCTGATGACATGGGAGATGTTAAATCTCTTATACTAATTCTAACATACGCAGTTGTTCTATTTACAATATTAGTACAGGGTCTGACTATGGAAAAGATTGTAAAGAAGAAGTAATATGAAAAAAATCAAACTAATAATATCATTACTAATAATAAACTTTAGTGTCTACTCACAAACTATCCCAACTGCTGAACAGTTTTTAAATTTTTTAAAAGAAAATAATTATACATGTAACTCA
>CEQM01135430.1_pt1 | contig 11257 bp, 7 predicted proteins | sample 531111 | NCBI WGS metagenome assembly CEQM01 (sample SAMEA2621278, study PRJEB7988) | marine metagenome | biome: marine biome (ENVO:00000447); feature: deep chlorophyll maximum layer (ENVO:xxxxxxxx); material: "saline water (ENVO:00002010), including plankton (ENVO:xxxxxxxx)" | depth 120 m
GATTGTGAAGAATGGGGTGATGAAGACGATGATTGGAATGGAGAAGGAGAAATTTTATGGACAGATATAGATTTTATTTTATCTGATTGGGAAAACTTTGATTGGGATGCTGTCTGGGAAGATTTAGGTCTTAGCACATTGGTAGATTGGGATAATATACCATGGGACCAAATTATTGAATTTAATATTCTTGTTGATGATTTAATCTATTATATTAACTCTATTATATCAGGTGGTCAACCATTTAGTTGGAATAGTTTTCTAGCTTCACAGGGTTGTTATGATGATGATTTAGCTTTACAAGGAGGTTTAGCTGGTTTGGGTATCAATATTAATGGGTGTGTTGATGGCATTGCATATTTATTATCTGCTGGTTATGGTTGTTTTGATGCACTTAATATACCAGGATTATCCTTAGAGCCGATTATGCCTGCTGAGGTTTGTTGTTTAACTTGTGAAATTTTATATGGTTGCACAAATGAATGGGCATGTAATTTTGATGTAACAGCAACAATTGATGATGGTTCATGTGACTTCTCTTGTATTGGTTGTGTGGATAATGGAAACCAAGAATGGTCTCCATACCCAGGACAACAAGCATGTAATTATGATGCAGAGATAACTCTAAATATGACACCAGAGTTAGTTAATGAACTAGGTTTAGATGATACTTTAATGTGTGAATATGAGTCATGTGCTGGCTGTATGGATATAACTGCATGTGATTATGACCCAGATGCATCGATTCCTACAGAGTGTAATGATTATGGAGTTGTATGTTTTGTCTCTCCTTGTTCTATATCAATAGGTCCTGATATTGAAGGAGCATATTGTGTAGATGATTACTGTGAAGGATGTTGTGCATTATGGTATTCTCTGGATGGTAATTTAATATCAAATAGTTGTGATATTTCTAATGATAATCCAGCAATAGGTGTTTGGGATGATTATGATAATGATCAATATGTTGAAATTACAGAGGATGTTATCGGGTTTTACTCATTTCTTGAAGATGATTTTTTTAATTGTTGGTACTACTGGTCAATTGAATATATATATATAGGCAACGGAGTTATGCAAATACAAGATCCAGATTATGGGCCATCAGAAATAACTGCAGAGTTATTAGACAACGGTAATTTACAAATTTTAGATCCAGAAGGTGAAGTTATTTCAATGAGTCCATTAAATACACTGCCAGATTTAGAGCTTTGTAACACACCAACTAATGAAGGCTGTGAGGATTTTTTAGGTCAATGGTCATTTATTGCTCCAGGAACTAATTTAGAATTTGCATGGCTAGAACTGTATGAATCTGGAGGTAAACTTTATTTTACTGAGGAAGACAATGACTGTCTATCATTAATAATGATTTCATATGATTCAATTGAAGGTTCAAATGAATGTTCATTATTTATTGATGCTTTTGGAATTGGAACACCTTTAGCAACAGCATCATTAAATGATAATGGAACTATATCTCTTATATCTTTAGATGATCCAAACTTTCCTGAAACATGGACACCGACCATTTTTGATTCATCAACATTTGATTTATGTGATTATGGATGCACTGATTTATCAGCTTGCAACTATGATATAGAAGCAACTGAGGACGATGGCTCATGCGAATATATTAATCCTGGAGAATGTGACTGTTTAGGAACATTAGAATCAATATGGTATATGGATTGGGATAATAATGGTACTGGAAATGCTAATGATGGTATAATCATTAGTTGTGATCAGCCTGATGGTTACGTTGATAATAATGATGCATTATCAATTGATGATAATATAATTATTAAAGAATTAAATTGTATTACAAACATTATGGGTCAACCAATTAATTCATTAAATAATTCAAGTATTATGTTTTATTATTATAGTGATGGGTCAGTTAATAAAAAATTTATTATTAAATAGTGAAAAGAAATTATGCTAAGTGGGTTGGTGGAGGAATAGGTTGGATGTATGGTGGGCCTATTGGTGCACTTATTGGCTATCAATTAGGAAAATACATTAGTAAAAATTTTCAGTCTAGAGAGACATCTTTTGAAGTATCATTGCTATTGCTTTCTGCTATGGTTGTTAAAGTAGATGGTTCAATTAAAAAAGAAGAACTTGATTGTGTACGAGCTTTCTTTATTCAATCATTTGGAAAATTTAAAGCAGATCAATATTTTAAAATATTCAATGAAATCAAACATAAGGAATTTCCATCTGTTCGTTCTGTGTGTTTAGAAATAAATAAAAATGTGAATCATAAAACTAGATTGCAAATTATTCATTTTTTATTCTCAATAGCAAATAGTGATAGACATATTGATATTAAAGAAATTAATATTATTAAAAAAATCTCAAAATACTTTTGGATTAATGAGTATGATTTTTCGTCAATTCAAGCAATGTTCTCAAAAAATAAAGACATTAATAATTCATATGAAATTTTAGGAATTAAAAAATCTGCATCAGACGATGATGTTAAAATAGCATATAGAAAAATGGTTAAGAAGTATCATCCTGATAAACTAAAGGATGTAAGTAATGATGTTCTTAAATTAGCTAAAGAAAAGTTTCAATCTGTTAAAGATGCCTATGAACACATAAAAAAACAAAGAGGTTTTTAATCATTAAATTGTTCTGAATAAGGCGTCGTTAAAATATGTAATCCATTTTGTCTGTCAGTAGCTAATATTAGACCTGATGGAAGATAGGGATATGCACCCCAGCACCCTTCAAACCCTTCACCCTCAAATTGAGGAGATGTATCATAATACGCAACTTCAACTAAATTATAAGGATCTGATGCATCTATGATAGTAACACCATCTCTATAATATGATGTTACAAGATAATGTCCGATAACATGTGTGTTGTGTGGAACTACATTATTAGATTCACTCCAAGATTGTATTAAGTCAGTGTTTTCTATATTATATATATCTGACACATCATATGCACCTATATAAGCCCCAGATACTTCATCTGTTGTAAATAAAGTGTTTCCATCATTTGAAATCCAACAATTGTGAGTGAAATTTGATGAAGTTGGATGAGAAGATTTTATAGAAGGATTAGATTTATCATTAACATCAATAATAGCAAAAACTCCCTCCTGTATAGCAGCTCCCCATAAAGTATCACCTCTTACCATTCCATCATGTAGGTAGTAATCATCAAATTCCCCTTCATAAGTTGGATTCATAGGGTCATAATTTAAATTTAATATCATTGCACCATATGGATTACCTCCAAAAGCATATAGGTAGCCATTTTCATCAATATATATATTATGAGCTTTATTAAAAAAATCAGTTGTAAATGAATATGTTTGACCTGTCATATCATTTAAATCTATTATAAGTAAACCATCAGTGCAATTATCACATACTACATAAGCATAATTTTGCCATGTTTTTATATCTCTCCAAATAGTTGTTGATCCTTCAATAAAAAAAACTTCAATCGGAGATTGAGGGTTTGTAATATCAACTACTGAAAAACCATCATTTGTTCCAACTAAAGCATATTCATTATCATTAATTGCATATCCCCATATATCATTAATGATTTCATCATATTCATAAATAGAAATTAATTCCATATCAAGATTTGAAGATACATATTCACATGAGTTATTATCTACATTTGCATCAGCATTATAATTTGAAGCTGATAAATCTGTACATCCTTCTATTAATTCAATTGGAAAACAAACTTCAAAAGTTTGTGATTCTAATCCACAGTTTGAGCAACCATCTAAATTTTCATTAATAAATGATAATCCTCCAATATTTAAGACATTTCCTTGCCAACCATCACCATAAAGGTCAGTAACTATAATTGTATAGCATTCATTACTCAAACAAATCTCTCCATAATCTGGTGCACCTCCTGAGTAAATCAACTCATTTGATTGATTTTGAATTTCCCAATAAATTTCACTTTGCCATGATCCTCCATCACAACTATAATTATAGTTATTACAATTATTTAAGCATTCATAGTTATATATAGTATTTGTTAATAATTTTATTTGATAACCTTTACCAGGTTCTAAATCTATAATTGTATTAATACTATATTGTGGCCAATACACATTTCCGTCTCCATCTTTAATAATAATTAAATATTCTTGAATAGAGGAAAATTGTAGCTCTATTTGAGTGTTTATAGATTGCAAATATCCAATTAAGTTCCAACCTTCATTTAATGTAATTACATTATTACAATTAACTTTAGTTCCATTAATAACAAGAGTTTGTGTGCTATTTAATTTGATTTGATATGCTGAGCCAATAGTAAGATTACCAATTGAATTTAAATTATACTCAGGCCAGTATACATTACCATTCTGGTCTTTTATAATAACTATATCATCAATAATTGAAGAAAACACATTTTCCAATGAATTCTCATCTGGAACAATATAAGTTGAAAATATTGACCAGCCCTCATTAAATGTTATTTCTTGTGTATCATTTTGTGAAAATATTAATAGAGGTGTAAATAATATAATAACAATAAATCTATTCATATATATAAATTTACAAAATAGTAATAAGTATCTTTATTTAAAATTACTATAAAAATATGCAAAAATGTATATCAATAAATTATGATGAAATAACAGACTTTAATCTTTTATCACAAGTAGACAAAAATTTAATAAATAAAGCCATTTCTGCATCAAAATTAGCATATGCACCATATTCAGAATTTAATGTTGGTGCTGCTTTAATATTAGAAAATAATAAAATTATTATTGGTAACAATCAAGAAAATTCCTCATTTCCTTGTGGAGTATGTGCAGAGAGGGTTGCATTGTTTTCAGCTAGATCAATATATCCAGAGTTATTAATTAAAAAAATTGCAATAACAGCAGTTCCAAAAAATTTTAAACTACACAACCCTGTTGGACCTTGCGGACTTTGTAGACAAGTATTAATGGAATATGAAAAAAAACAGCAATCAGATATTGAAATTTTATTTTTTGATACAAAAAAAATTATTAAAATTGCAAAAGCAAAAGATTTATTACCATTTTTCTTTGCTGAAGATAAACTAAAACGTATTAATTAATAAAAATAAATTATAAAAATTATGAAATCTAAATATTTTATATGTGTATTACTACTTACAAATTTTATTATTGCCCAAAATCAATATATAAATCAAGTTTTGCTACTTAATGAAGGGTATGTTGATTTTTATACAGATGAAATTATTGAACCAGTCACAATTGGGGTGTATGACTATCAATCCAATTTATATAACACTGTAATTGAAATTGATAGTGCAAAATTTGCTTCTGATTTAATTATTAATGAAGAATATTTTTTTGTCGCTGCAGATAATAAATTATTAAAATATCACTTAGATACTTATGAACTTATTGCTGAACAAGAAGTTCCAGGGATTAGAAAGATAGCTGTATATAATGAATATTTATTTATATCTAAAGGAGATTATGATTTAGTTACATTTGGCCCTATTATTTTTGATTCTTATTTAGAAGTATATTCAATTGATGATTTATCATTTGTATCTGATTTTAGTAGTGAAAATATGGAAGGACCACAGTGGTCAACTGAAAGTATGATAGTTAAAGATAATCAATTATATATAGCAATTAATAATGCTTATGAATGGGGTAATTACAAAGGTTTAGTTGGAATTGTTAATTTAAATTCTTTAGAATATGTTCAAGAATTAGATTTAGGTGAAGATGGAAAAAATCCAATCAATATGTTATTAAAAGATGATAAAATTTATACTATTAATAATAAAAATTGGGATGGTAGCTCAGTTTCTATTATATCAACAGATTTTAATACTGAAACATTCTCTTTGTCTAATGTAAGTAGTGGGTGTGGAGTTTCAATGATAAGAGATGAAAATCTTTATTATCAAATAAGTACAGAAACTCAAATGTATAAGTTTAATTTACTTAACAATCAAGAGGACGGTGTTGTTGATAATTTAATTGATAATTATTATGCAATTTCTCAGGACCCAATCACAGGCTATATTTTTGCATCTGTAGCAGATTTTACATCAAATAATGATATTATTATTTATGATGAAAACAATAATAATATAAACTCGTTTACTGCTGGTGTTGCAACTGGAAAAATTGTTTTTGATGTTAGATCTGAAACAACAAGTGTTTTTGAAATTTATCCAAATACATCTGAAATTATAAAAACGGTTGATATTTTAGGAAGAGATACAAAAAAGGGAAATTTATTATTTGAAATATATAAAAATGGTGATGTTAATAAAAAATACATTTTAAATAATTATTAAAAATGTTAAATATAAATAATAGTACATCATTATATTGTATAATAATATTAGTTTGTCTTTTCTCTATTTTTTATTTTTCAAAACCGATTAAAACTAATATTATGAAAAATCAATTTGCATCAAATGGTATTAACTTAGATTATATGGATAAATCTATTTCTCCAAAAGATGATTTTTATCAATTTGTTAATGGTAATTGGATTGATTCAGCTAAAATTCCGAATGATCATAGTGTTTGGGGTGGTTTTTATGAATTAAGAAAAAAAACTGATGCAGATGTATTAGAAATTTTAGAAGATGCATTAAAGGACAAGTCAATTAATTCTAATAGTGATCAAGGAAAAGTTGTATCTATGTATGAATGTTTAATTAATATTGAACATAGGAATAAAAAGGGAATTTCTCCAATTTTACCGTATATAAATAAAATTGATAAAATTAATGATGTAACAACATTACAACAATATATGGAAAATGCATCTGTATATGGGGGCGGAGCTGATTTTTTTGGAATCTATATTGGTGCAGATAAAAAAAATAGTAAAATACATTCAGCCTACTTATATGGTGGAGAATTAGGCTTACCGGATAAAGATTATTACTTACTAGATAGTTTTGAAGATATTAGAAATAAATATTTATTACATATTGAGAAAATGTTTAATTTTCTAGGTTTGGGAAGTGAATTGTCACAAAAATATGCTTTAAAAATATTATCATTTGAAACTGATATAGCAAAACATAAAATGGATAAAGTAGAAAGACGTGATCCCTCAAAAACTTACAATCCTAAATCTATTTTAGAGTTAAAAGAAATTTTACCAATGATTAATTGGGATAATTATTTTTTAAATATTGGAATAAGCAATCTTGACACTGTTATTATATCTGATTTAAATTACTTTAGTCACTTAAATAGTATTTTTAATCAAAATTCTATTAATGATTGGAAAATTTATTTAAAATGGGGTCTTCTTAATAGTTCTGCAGGTTTATTAACTGAAGAAATAGAATATGTTAACTGGGAATTCTATTCTAAGACATTAAGAGGTGTAAAAGAACAAAAGCCTAGATATGAAAGAGCTATTGCATCAATTAACTGGTCAATTGGTCAGGCTTTAGGTAAATTATATGTTGATAAGAAATTTCCACCAGAGGCTAAGAAAACAGCCAAAAGTATGATAGATGATATTATTATTGCATTTAAAAATAGAATTGAAAATTTATCTTGGATGGATTCTCAAACTAAAATCAAAGCTATAGAAAAACTTGAAAAAATATCTGTAAAAATAGGTTACCCAGATAAATGGAAAGATTATTCATCATTAGAAATATTACCTTTAAGTAATGGTGGTTCATACTTTGAAAATAGAATGAATTTATCAATATGGAATAGACAAGAAAACATAAGTAAACTTCACAAGGAAGTAGACAAAGAAGAATGGTACATGTCCCCACAAATTGTTAATGCATATTATAGTCCATCTAATAATGAAATTGTTTTTCCTGCTGGTATACTTCAGCCACCCTTTTATGATTTCCAAGCTGACCCTGCAGTTAATTTCGGTGGGATTGGTGCGGTTATTGGTCATGAAATATCTCATGCATTTGATGATTCTGGAGCAGATTTTGATGGAGATGGTAATTTAGTTAAATGGTGGTCAGAAAATGATTTTAAAAAATTTAATGAATTAGGAGATTCATTAGCATCTCAATATGATAAAATTGAGGTGTTACCTGACCTATTTATTAATGGTAAGTTTACATTAGGAGAAAATATAGGAGACTTAGGTGGAGTTAATGCTGCTTATGATGGTTTACAATATTACTTATCTAAAAATGATTCGATTAATTTAATAGATGGTTTTACTCAAAAACAAAGATTTTTTATTTCATGGGCTACAATATGGAGGACTAAAATGCGCGAAGAAGCTCTTAGAACTCGTGTAATGACAGATCCTCACTCGCCAGGTATGTATCGTGGATATGTACCTTTGCAAAATATTCAGGCATTTTACGATGCTTTTGAAATCACCGAAGAAGATGAAATGTATTTAGCACCAGAAAAAAGAGTTAAAATATGGTAATGAAGGATTATATAAAAGAATTTCCTAATCATATCAGTGATGCACTTAGTATTGCAAAATCCATATCTTTAAATGAAATAAATAATATTCAGAATATAATAATCCTAGGTCAAGGAGGGTCAGCAATTGGTGGGGTAATAGTAAAAAATCTTTTAAAAGAGGAAATAAGAGATATACCTATAATTATCAATCAAGATTACACTTTACCTAATTTTGTGAACAATAAAACATTAGTTATTGCATCATCATACTCTGGTAATACTGAAGAAACTTTATCAACATTACAACAAGCAAATAATAAAAATGGTAAGATTTTTTGTATATGTTCAGGTGGAGAAATGCAAAATTTTGCTATAAATAACTCAATACCATATGTAATTATCCCAAGTGGTCGTGCCCCGAGAGCAATGCTTTGTTACTCAATTATTCAAATACTCTTTGTAATATGCAAAATTAATAAAAGTATTCTTTCTAAATATTTTAATCAATTAGAAAATAATCTTTTAGAAACAAGAAAATACCTAATAAGTTGTCAAGAATCAATAATTAATATTTCTTACAAAGTTGCATCGGATATAGGTAATAATATGCCTTTTATATATACTTATTCTAATTATGAAGGTGTTGCTATTAGATTTAAACAACAGTTAAATGAAAATGCCAAGAAGCATGCTTGCTATAATTTAATTCCTGAAATGAATCATAATGAAATTGTTCCTTGGATTAAAAAAACTTCTTGTGTCATTCCTATTTTTATTAATCCATCTAATAATCAATTCGATAGAAATATTAAAAGAATGGCATTAACTATAAAATCAATCAAGAAAAATGTTAAAAGTATTGTCGAATTAAAACTAAATAATAGTACTTATATCCAGCAATATTTTTACTTTTTACATCTTGTTGATTGGATTTCAATAAGATTGGCCGAATTAGATAATGTTGATCCTGATAATATTGAGTTAATTGATAAATTAAAGAAACATCTTAAAAAATTATAATGAAAACAATTCAAGAATGGTTTGATGAATATGGGAAAAGTCACCAAAATAAAACAAATAAAATAATACACTGGATTTGTATACCACTTATATTTTGGAGTATAATTTCACTATTATCATTAATACCACACTCTTATTTAGATATCTTTAATAATGATTTTTTAAATGGGCTAAGTCATTGGGGGACAATAGTCATTTTACTTGGATTAACATTTTATTTAAGATTATCATTGAATATATTTTTAGGTATGTTTGTGTTTTCAATTTTTGTGTTGATAGATATTTATTATGTAATACATTTATTTGATCATAGTAGATACTATGGTTTATTAAGTAATTTAAATATTTCTAGCACAACATTTTTACTATATATCAGTATTTTTGTATTTGTTTTTGCATGGGTCTTACAATTTATAGGACATAAAATTGAAGGAAAAAAGCCATCCTTTTTAAAGGATATTCAATTTTTACTAATTGGACCAGCATGGTTACTAGGTTTTATATATAAAAAATTTAACATCAATTATTAAAATAATTTAAAATGTATAAGTTTCTTTTTTTCTTTTTTATAAGTGTATTTTCTATTTCACTATCTCAAAATAATAATTATCGATCAATGAAAGGTGGAAGTAGTAATTCTGTAGAAATTTTTGGTAAAGTATCAGGTTTAATTAAAGATGAAGCAACTAAATTATCATTACCATATGCAAGTATAAAATTATTAAAATTGATTGATAATGAAAGAAGTCTTATTAATGGAACAATTAGCGACGAAAAAGGTCAATTTATTTTTGATGAATTAGAAATTGGCAAATACATCTTGAAAATTGAATATAATGGCTATATCACTACAGATGTTGAATTTGAAACTACAGGTAAAAGATTAAATAAAAATTTAAAAAATATTTATTTAGCTGTTGACACGTATTTCCTAGAAGATATTCAATTATCTACTGAAGCTCCAATATATGAAAACAAGATTGAAAAAATAGTTTATAATGTAGAAAATGATATTACACAATCTTCAAATGATGGTATTGATGTTTTAAGAAATGCTCCTTTAGTATCGGTGGATATTAATGATAATGTTTCTTTAAGGGGCTCAGAAAATATTAAATTTTTACTGAACGGCAAGTCTTCATCATTTTTAAACAATAATAATATTTCCGATGTTTTACAAACAATACCTGCTGAGCAAATAAAATCAATCGAAGTGATTACTAGTCCAGGTGCTAAATATGATGCAGAAGGTGATGCAGGTATTATTAATATAATTACAAATCAGAAAAATATTAAAGGTTTTAATACAAGTATTAATACAAGTACAGGAACTAGAGTTAATAGATCATCATTTAATTTAAATGCAGGTCAAAATAGATTTGGAATAAGTGCTAGTGGAAGTGCACGATACGGATGGCCTAGAGATGGAAACTTAGGTATGTCTAACACAGTATACGATGTTGGAGGCTCTATAATTAGTAATCAAACCAAAAATGGATCTTTTGTTGGAAATTGGTTAGGTTATAGAGGATCATTAGATCTTTATTATGATATAAATCAGTATAATAGCATAACTTCTAATTTACAATTTGGTGGATATAGAAAATCCAATGAATCTGGTGAAAATGTTACATATCAAGAGTCAATTTGGATGATTCCCACTCCAATCGAGTATTATGTTTCTGATACTTCACTAAATATTGATACAGATTATGAAATGACACTTAATTATACAAAATCTTATGAAGAATATAAAGACCGTGAATTGTCAATTGGTATTCAGTATGGCTGGAATATTCGTAATGATAAAAAGTCAATTGAACAAGTCGATTTTGAAGATGTATTAATAGATAATAT
>CEQM01135363.1_pt1 | contig 11250 bp, 15 predicted proteins | sample 531111 | NCBI WGS metagenome assembly CEQM01 (sample SAMEA2621278, study PRJEB7988) | marine metagenome | biome: marine biome (ENVO:00000447); feature: deep chlorophyll maximum layer (ENVO:xxxxxxxx); material: "saline water (ENVO:00002010), including plankton (ENVO:xxxxxxxx)" | depth 120 m
CGCGACCTTCTTAAAAAAGTACTGAAGGACTTAGGCGCTGAACCAGCCGAAACAGACACTGCGCCCAAACCAGAGAAGCCCAAGCGCGTCATGCCACGTAGGTTGGAGAACATATTAGAAGACCGTGGTTTCTACGTCAACCGTTTTGTTGACGAAGGGCAATACGGAAAGATTTGGGAACTTGAAGGACGTTCAGGTCGCCGACTCGCGGTAAAGGTAGTGTCAGTGCTCTTGGCAGGTCAACAGGTCGATATCGAAGAGAAAAACTACAGGTGGATTCTTGAGAACAGAGCAGACCTCCCCGAAGAAGTTAAGCGACATCTTGTTAATGTATATTCTGTTGACAGAATCCCCGGCAAAGATATTGTAGACCGCAATGAACAGCCATATCAAATGTCAGAAGGTGCGTTAGTGATTATCATGGAGCTATTGGCTCCTGCACCAAAAGAAGTTTTGGGCACACTGCTCATGGACGACCCTGATGAAGAGATTCCAACAAATAAAATCAAACGTACATTCGCTAGCGAAGGCGCAATAACTGAGTTGGTCACAAGTATGGCTAAATCAATCTCGCCTCACATGACCGCTGCTGTAGACCGCTGGTCTAAGTGGCATCTGGATACACTGATTAAACAAGTCACAAACGCTTTTCTCACCGGCGAGAATCCAAGAGAAAACATGTATGTTGATTATGGTCGCCTGAGTCGCTATCACGCTCCGTCATTCAAGCCCCATGGACCGAGATTATTAAACATCTTTTTTGACAGGGTTGACAAGATGCTTCCTGATTTTGTCAAGCAGTACGAGTTGGACAAGCAGAAAGATCCGAGAATGAAAGAATATTTTGCAACCCGCCGTCAAGCAGTTATGGATACAACATCGAAAGAGCTTGATTACCGGCTGTTTTACGGTCTAAAAAGACAGGTTGTGCCTATGACATACGCTTACGGTCCCGAAGCTCGCTTGGGCGGCGCAGATAAATACACACAAGAGACATTTTCAGAAGCCGAGGGTCTATTGAACGCAATGGAACATCTGCATGGTGAAAGATTCAGCCCCAGAGACATGCACTCAGGCAATATTATGATGCGCCCCGACAGTGGACAACTAGTTATGGTAGACGTGGGACTGTTTGCAAGCGCATGAAACAACTTTTTGAAAATTGGCGACACTATATACTAGAGGATATGGACTCTGACCAAATAAGAAAAGTGATTTTGATTGACGATGAGAATCGTTTGTTGATTATGAAAAGCTCGGACATGAACAAGAAGCACGCCGGCGAATGGGATTTGCCCGGTGGTCATATACACGAAGGCGAAGATGATATCGATGGACTCAAACGAGAAGTCAAAGAGGAGACAACTCTTGACATTACAAATCCCGAAAAAATACATGAAGAAGGTCGAATAAAATTCTACAAAACAAGTCAGTATCGTGGTACAATAGAATTAAGTGAAGAACACACGGAGCATAAATGGGTAACTATTCAAGAACTGGATAGTTATACTATAGGAGCTAAATTTGTAAAAGCTGCGAAAGTGGCACTAAAAACTGACGACGATAGTGAAACGGATAATAATCTCTGACCTACATATTGGAAGCGCATACTGCAAGGAAGAAGAATTGCTTCAATTCCTTAATGGATTGGAATGTGACGAGCTAGTATTGGCTGGTGACATCGTAGACTTTGTTAAAATCCCTATCTTCTCAGAGTTATCGTTAGAAATCTTGCACAGGATAGTATCATTTCCCAAGGTTGTTTATATTATTGGCAACCACGATTACAGTTTTGACGCCTTTGCTGGCAAAAGCCTCAGTCACATTGACTTTAAAGAAGTATATGAGTTTGAAGATACTGGTCGTTCATTTCGTATTGAGCATGGTGACCGCTATGAGAAAGGTTTTTGGTCAAAGTGGGCAGAAGGTACATTATTAAAGTTAGTTTCAATATGTCAAGACTGGATAGAGCGAACATTTAAAATTGACTTGGCAACATGGTGGTCGAACAGAGCATTGGCTAAGCGTAAGCTTATTCGACTTTGGGATATAATTGATTTCAATAACGATGTTGACGTGTCGATAATGGGGCACTCGCATCGACCTGAAGTTGTCATATGGGTTGATCACCAAGAGCAGATAAAAACATATGTCAATACTGGCGATTGGGTCGAACATATGACGTACGCCTCGCTTGTAGATGGTGTTGTAAGATTAAAGAGTTATAAAAAACTACTTGACACGGTTGACAAATGATGTTATATTCTAATAGAATCTACTTATTGTGTGGACGACAAACAAACCTTAGCCATGGTGTATGCTGCACAATTGATTGCACTTGATGATATTGACGCAGCGGCAAAAAAAATATTTGACATGTGCGAAGCCGTTATACATGATGACGTTGAGTACAAGAAGACAGCCGAATTCGTTTTAACCGTAACCGGAATAATTGACAAACTAGACCCAGAGTACAATGCAGACCTTGCACAAGCATACTACAACTTAGTAAGAAAAAACTATCTTTAGCTCCGGTAGCTCAGATGGATAGAGCAACAGCCTTCTAAGCTGTGGGTCGTAGGTTCAAGTCCTACTCGGAGTGCCATACACTATGACAAATTTTGAAGCAATTGGATATGCCGAAGGTTTTTTAGAACCAGAAAGCAGAGAACAGTATTATGAAGCGTGGCAACACCTCGTAGACACAGGCTTAGCTTGGAGTTTACAAGGTTGGTTTGGACGCACCGCAGAACATTTAATAAAGGAAGGGTTAATCAATGACAAAAGCAAAGACACCTTATGATACGGTAGTAGTTTCGGGCGGTTTCGACCCCGTTCATATCGGTCATGTTAGAATGATTTTAGGAGCCGCTGAGTATGGCGATGTTATCGTTGTTGCAAACAGCGATTCGTGGCTGTATCGCAAGAAAGGATTCGTATTCATGCCATGGGATCAGCGGAAAGAGATTCTGGAAGCCCTCAAGGGTGTGGTAAGGGTAGAATGGGTAGATGACCGCGACGAGACAGTCTGCGAGGCGCTACGGCGTTTAAAGCCGACATACTTTGCTAATGGTGGAGATCGGAAGGATGACAACGTGCCTGAAGTAGCCGTTTGTCAAGAGTTGGGAATTGAAATGGTTTGGAATGTTGGCGGCGGTAAAGTCGAAAGCAGTAGTGATCTGGTGAACAAAAGTCGAGCCAAAAAAACAACACCCCCACAGCCTGAAACTTTGCCATCATGGGACAACGGAAACGGCTCCCAAAAGATAAGCGATAAGTAGATTGTTGGTATGCGGGAATAGCTCAGTGGTAGAGCATCACGTTGCCAACGTGAGGGTCGCGGGTTCAAATCCCGTTTCCCGCTCCATTTTACAAAAACAAACTAAATATTGGGGTGAGGCGCCACAGGCAGACGCACCGGGTTGTTACCCCGACTGTTGTTGGTTCGAGTCCAACCGCCCCAGCCACTGAGGAGTACATTATGAAAGACTACATCATTCAAGAATATAATAGAAAGACTAAGAAGTATCGGAGCCTAGGCGCAGTCATGGCACGAAACAAGCAAGAAGCAAAAGAAAAGTATATTGAGATTTCCAATTGGAAACCTACAAAGGAATTGCTTTTGCATGTAGAAGATTCTCAAAACTTTAAGGCTCGTCCATAATGCCTACAAAGCTTAATCCAAATCAAGTTAATGAAAATACTCTTGAAGATGCCGATGGCAACACCAAGGTTCAAGTAGAAGAAGCATCCGACGAGAATAAGATTCGTTTTGACACAGCCGGCACTGAAAGAATGATTATCGACAGTAACGGAAGGGTAGGTATTGGCACGTCAAGCCCTACTACCGCATTCCATGTATATGCAGATGCGCAAAACGCTTATGTTGCAACTATTGATAATGATGCAGGCACATCTGCTCACGGTCTGAAAGTTGAAACAGACGGAACAGGAGCGGGATCCATTATTCTTGATTTGGTAAATGGTTCATCTACCGTATTTAAAGTTAGAGCCGATGGAAGGGTCGGCATCGGCGTCGATACTCCCGGTTCAACACTAGCGGTAGATGATGAAATTGCTGTTGGTGAAAAGCTCCTTCACAGAGGGGATGCAAATACTTATCTACAATTTTCTGCCGCCGATACTATAAATCTAGTTGCTGGTGGAAACTCGATGATAAAGATGGATCAGCCCAATGGAGTTATTAAAGTTAACAACGGAAATAACAACATCGATTTCAAAATTAAAGATGATGCTGGAGATAATCTATTTCATGCAGATGCAGGGACTGCCAAGATTGGCATTGGAACTGGCTCTCCAACCGAATTGTTGTCTTTAAATGGTGTTGACGATAGCGCGGAACCACGAATCATATTTTTAGAAGGAGATGCAGACAGGGCTAAGATTGGAATTAACTCTTCAAATAATCTGGAGATTCATCAGTTATACACAAACAAGCACATTGTGTTCAAGGTGAACGATGCTGGGCAAACCCGCGAAGCATTCCGTATGGATGGTGCTGTTCCCGAGGTTGTGGTTAATCAGACTGCTGATTCGCTTGTTGACTTCCGCGTAGAATCCAACAACAATACGCATATGTTGTTTGTCGATGGTGGAGAAGAGACAGTTGGTATCAACACAAGCTCACCTAAATGCAGCTTGTCTGTTGCAGGGTCAATGGCAATGAATGTCACATCGATTGGTTCATCTAACGACCCCGGCACATCATATACTGTAGCAGCTACAGACTGTGTGATTCTTGTTAACACACGTCCAACAGCACAAGGCGGTATTGACAGTGCAATAACAATAACGTTGCCAGCAGCATCAGATTACCCCGGTAGGGTTGTAACTATTAAAGATTCTGCCGGCTATGCCGACGTTAACGCAATTACTATTGCAGGTGCAGGTTCAGATAAGATCAACGGCATTGACTCTAGCACTTCTCTGCCGACACCCGCAAGTTTCAAGACGCTTATTTCGGACGGATCGTCCGCTTGGCAGGAGATAGGAAATTGAGAAAACTTTTGCTAGCAGCATTATTAACCTTTACTGGCGCCGCAAATGCAACTAACCCAAAAGCACCTGATTTTTCTTTGAGAGATATCAATGGCGCTGTTTATGATTTGTATGAGCATAAAGGTGAAATCATAGTATTGAATTTCTGGGCAACATGGTGTGGACCTTGCAAGGCAGAATTGCCACACTTGGATGCTATTGACAAAACGTACGCTGATAGAGATGTTGACGTTGTTGTAATTAGTGTTGACGCAGCAAGAGAAGTGTCAAAGGCAAAGTCATACATCAAAGCACGCAAGTATGGCTTCACTGCGCTGTTCGATACTGATACCAGTGTAGTTGCCCAGTACAATCCGTCTAAGTCCATTCCATTTACTTTGATTCTCGACCGCGAAATGCGTATTGTCCACGCCCATACAGGATATGTGTCAGGAGTCGAGAACACATACATTCAAATCATAGAAGATATGGTTCAAAATGAAAATCGGTGACATGGTATTCGCACTACTTGATGAACAACGCGGCTTGGAAGTGCCGGGTATTATCTTGGAAGTGAAAAAATCTAACCGGTATCACGAAGGAGACATGCAAAATGATATCAAGGTACTTTGGTCATCAAGCTCAACACCAATCGGATGGTGGAGAGAAGATCAATTAAGGGTAATAAGTCCAGCTAACTGACTATATATTGTGACTTTGTAATACACGGGAGGGTGTTATGAATGAGATTTATAGGAAAGCTGGAGTATCTGTCTCCAAAAGTACTAAAGACACGAAAGAGGATAGCATATCATCGCGTAACAGTTGTAGATGACAGCGGAAAAGTTGAGGGATTAGCATTCACACCAATAGAAATCAAAAAAGCCCGCAAGCGAGCGAGCAGAGGAATGCTTTATCAACGCCCTACAATTTTTATGAGACTTTATGCTGCATTGGTAGTGTTATTTAGTTAAAAACATGATAACAAGATATTTATAGATGAGTCAACATGGCAACTAAGAAAATCCAAGTATTAGACACTAGCGTTCTGCTGACAGACGCTAATGCTATACAATCTTTTGGCAATAGCGATATCGTATTGCCCCTCAAGGTACTTGAGGAAATTGATAAACATAAGAAACGACAAGACACGGTAGGTGCTAATGCACGCCGTGTTATTCGTATGCTCGATAGTTATAGAGAACGTAAGAGCTTGATTAAGGGCGTCCGCATCGGTCGCGGCAAGGGTATGCTTTACGTTAGAGGCTACAGCGCTTCTAATATGCCAATCTTGCCACAAGATCTGGACCCATCCATACCAGATCATATTATTATTGCTTGTGCGTTATCAGAGCAGCAAAATAATCCAAGCAAAACTGTCACTATGGTATCCAACGATATTAATCTGAGGGTTATTGGCGATGCCGTTGGTTTGCGATGTCAAGACTACAACACTGTTAATCAAGTTGTAGAGGATAGAGAAAAGCTATACTCTGGTTTTGTTGAGCATTTGGTAGACGAACAAATTATCGATAGATTCTACAGTGGCGAGGATATCTTCTTAGACCAAGAAGATAAGAAGGTTCGTTTTTATGCCAATCAGTACATTATGCTTGTTTCGTCATCAAATGAAAAGAAGACAGCATTGTGTAAGTACATTAATCAAACGATTCCTCTGCGCCCAGTAACCCAGCATAACGATGGCGTCTGGGGTGTGCGTGCTAGAAACAAGGAGCAAGCGTTTGCTCTCGACATGCTGATGAACCCAGAGATTCCTATTATTACACTTGTTGGCAAGGCGGGTTCTGGAAAGACTCTCTGCGCTATAGCAGCAGGTCTGGCACAATCGCTGGAGAAGGACGAAGACAACTACAGAAAGCTGATTGTTTCCCGCCCGGTCCAGCCTCTTGGCAAAGACATTGGTTTCCTGCCGGGAACCATGGAAGAGAAAATGACTCCATGGCTGGCACCTATTCAGGATAACTTGCAATTCCTGATGGGGAATGATAAACTAACTTTAGAAACCTATATGGAAAAAGGAAAGATTGAGATTGAAGCTCTGACCTATATACGTGGTCGCTCAATTTCAAATGCGTTTATGATTATCGATGAAGCTCAGAACCTCACCGTTCATGAGTTGAAGACGATCATTACTCGCGTCGGTGAGAACTCAAAGATTATTCTTACTGGCGATATCGAGCAAATTGACAATATGCATATTGACGAGACAACAAACGGCTTGGCATATGCAGTCGAAAAATTCAAAAGCCACTCAATTGCGGGTCACATCACACTACGAAAGGGTGAGAGATCCAAGGTTGCAACGTTGGCTGCGAAAATATTATAAAAAAACAATTGACAAACCCCTCGTTTGGGGTTATAATTATAGCTAAGGAGTAATATTATGGCTGAGATTAAATGGCTGACAAATGGAATGGTGGACAACAACGATAGCGCAACCACTCCCGAGTTTCTACCGGAGGCACAGCAAGAGGAAAACCCCATGCTGACTGCTCCAGTAGAAAAAGAAAATCCAATGAAGGAGTGGTTGGTAGAATATGTGGGGAATATCCTCAAGCCAACTGACGGACAGGTTACTGTAGAAATGATTATTCACGCAATGGGCGTAGAATTCCCAGAGTTTCTTCTTACTGTCGCGGAAGAAAATTGGATGCGCGGTTATTCACAAGCGCTTCATGACGCAGAGTTGGGACAAAACCTGATTAATGATGGTACGATTACACCCACTAAAACTGTTGATGCCGAAGGCGGTATCGATGTGTCAGCAGAAACCACTACAGACAATGACCAAGAAGCTTGATAGCGGATTACATGAATATGTAGCAAAGTCTGCTAGCAGCAGTTTCATTAACGAAACTAAAGTGATGCAGACAAAGCTGCACAATCATATTGATGTCTATATCAAGAATTTTTTACCAAAAGGATTTGATTTACAAGGCGTTCTTCACAAAGTCGAGCATACTCTGCCGGCTTCTATGATGCAGGATATTGATGCCATCATTATTGGCGAATTTAAAATGCTTAAAAAGAAAGACTTAGATGCTGTGTTTGAGGATGGCGCCATTTATCTGACTAATGACCAAGAGAGCGAAGCTGATATGTACGATGACATTGTACACGAAGTCGCTCATGCTGTAGAAAAAAACTATGGCATGGAAATCTTCGGCGATGGACAACTGGAAACAGAATTCATCAACAAGCGTAGGGTCTTATATAGCACGCTGAACGCTCATGGACATCATGAGCTTAGCATGTTGGATTATATTAATCCAGATTATGATAAAAAGTTTGATAAATTCTTGTATAAAACTGTAGGATATGATAGAATAAGGCATCTGGTTATGGGACTGTACCTGTCTCCATATGCCGCAACCTCTTTGTCTGAGTATTGGGCGAATGGGTTTGAGGCTCTGATCACCGGTGAGCAACCTCAAGAATATATTAAAGAAACTTGTCCTCAACTCTATTCAAAATTGATGGAGATAGTACAGGCAGGGCAATTCCACCCTGCGGACGGAATGGAAAATGAAGAACAAGAAGGATGGATTAACGATGGCTACTGATTACGCATATGACATTAACGTTAGCGAGGACAAGCAGTTCGTCACGCTCAGAGTGGAACTACCCAAGCGAGAAAAAGCAAGGGATCCAGTACTGGAATTTGATGACACTGGCGCTCGCGAATTGCTGCAGAGTCGCGGCTTTGCCAATTATGATTTGGTGAGCAGCGCTCCGCGTCTGACTAACTTTCAGAACCGTGATGGTACTGGCGCCGGCGTGATTTCTGGCGAATGGGTTTTTGAAAACAGTTCTGAACCTGTTAAGAAGGCACCCGCTAAGAAGCGAACCGCTGCTAAGAAGACAACGACCAAGAAAACAACCACAACTAGTTGAGGTAACTGTGCATATTTCTTTTTCTGAATTGAAGAATTGGAACACCTGCGCCTTTTATCACAAGCTTGTCCACATCGACAAGCTTGCTGGATTTAAGGGAAACGAGTATACGGCTTTCGGAACAGCTATTCACACAATCTGTGAAAAGATGCTGCTCCGCGAAACTGTATCCCCAAAGCTTTTCATGGATGAGCTACGAAACAACATTTCAAGTCTTGACGATGATATCGAGATTAATAGAAAGCTTGTTGTTGACATGGCAACACAGGGAAAGAATATTATGCCTGAGATCGAAGACGCTGTTGAGGATTATTTTGGCGAAGACTACGAGGTAGTTTCTACTGAAGAGAAGTTGTTTGAGCCAATCGAAGGATACGCTGATTACAACTTTAAAGGATTTATCGACGCGGTGATTAAGACCGGCGATGGTAAGATCCACATTGTAGACTGGAAGTCTTGTTCATGGGGCTGGGATGCTAAACGTCGCAGCGAACCCATGACGACTTACCAGTTAACTTTATATAAAAACTTTTATGCTATCAAGCATGGCATTGACCCGAAGATGATTGAGACACACTTTGCTCTTCTTAAGCGAACGGCTAAGAAGAACAGGGTGGAAATCTTTAGAGTCACAAGCGGTCCCAGAAAGACCGAAAATGCACTTGGACTATTGAACAAGGCATTGCAAAATATTATTAAGGGCAACCATATCAAGAATCGCTTGTCGTGTAATCGATGCGCATTCTATAAAACTGCGGATTGTCCATGAGGAAAACTAAGTGAGAAAAATTAAAGTATTAACAATTTCCGATCACCCGCTGTCACCATCGGGTGTTGGAACACAAACAAAGTATATGATTGAAGCGCTGCTACAGTCTGGCAAATATGAGGTTGTCAGTTTGGGCGGCGCTATCAAGCATCCAGATTATAAGCCACAGAAGACAGAGCAGTACGGTGACTTGTGGAAGATTTACCCAGTTGATGGGTATGGTACCGCTGATGCTGTCCGCTCTATTCTGCGTACTGAACGCCCTGACATTTTATGGTTCATGACAGACCCACGCTTTTTCCCGTGGCTTTGGCAAATTGAGCAAGAAATCCGTCCTCTTATCCCTATGGTGTATTACCATGTATGGGATAATAAGCCATATCCAATGTTTAACAAGCGGTTCTATGACTCTAACGATTTCATTGCTACAATCTCAAAGGTGACTGATGATATTGTAGCGAATGTTTCGCCCGATGTTGGAAGAGAGTACTTACCTCACGCTGTTAATGCAAATGTATTCAAGCCAATGTCTGAGACAGATATTAAAAACTTTAGAAATTCGTTCCTGAACATAGCAGAGGGACAGACTGATGACAGGGTTATGTTCTTTTGGAACAATCGAAATGCACGCCGTAAGCAAAGCGGCAGTCTAATTTGGTGGTTTAAAGAATTCCTAGATGAAGTTGGTCATGATAAGGCACGACTTGTAATGCACACTGATCCAAAGGATATGCATGGTCAAGACCTAGTGGCAATTATGCATGAAACAGGCATGGTGCAAGGGCAAGTGCTGCTGTCCACAAACAAGGTTCCACCCGAAGACCTAGCGAAGTACTACAATGTCGCAGACTGCACTATTAATATTAGTGACGCCGAGGGTTTTGGACTGGCGACATTAGAGTCTCTGTCTTGCGGTACTCCAATTATTGTTAATATGACGGGAGGCTTGCAGGAGCAAGTAACGGACGGAGAAGACTGGTTTGGTGTTGGCATTGAGCCATCTTCAAAAGCAGTTATCGGCTCACAAGATGTGCCGTATATCTATGAAGACCGAATCTCCAAAGAAGACTTTCATGCAGCTTTGAAGAAGATCTGTGATATGTCCGATGCTGAGCGCTCTGCGCTTGGCTTGCGTGGTCGAGAGCATGTCTTGACAAACTATAATTTCCAAGGATACTGTGACCGCTGGGTGGGATTGTTGGAAGAGATCCATGAAAACTATGGCTCATGGAACCACCCAGACGGTCGAAAGAATTATAAAGGTTGGGAGCACAGCGAACTATGAATGATAATAGACAGAAGGTTTTGGTCGTTGGACCGGCATTGACGCTATCAGGGTACGGCGAACAAACACGCTTCGCCCTCCGCGCATTGCGCAGCCAAGAAGATCAATATGACATCTACCTCAATACAACTAGCTGGGGAGCCACTGGATGGCTACATGAAGACAATGAAGAGCGAGAGTGGATTGATTCTCTCCTACACAAGACAGTGCAATTTGGGCAGCAGAACGGTCAATTTGACATGTCGTTGCAGGTTACAATCCCTAACGAGTGGCAGAAGATTGC
>CEQM01042964.1_pt1 | contig 11233 bp, 9 predicted proteins | sample 531111 | NCBI WGS metagenome assembly CEQM01 (sample SAMEA2621278, study PRJEB7988) | marine metagenome | biome: marine biome (ENVO:00000447); feature: deep chlorophyll maximum layer (ENVO:xxxxxxxx); material: "saline water (ENVO:00002010), including plankton (ENVO:xxxxxxxx)" | depth 120 m
ACGAAGGAAAAATAATGAATTTAAAGAAATTGTTAGATGGAATTAATATTGATGCTGATTGGATAGGCCTCAGAAAGGTTAAAGAAACAGCAACTTATAGAGTAATTAGAGATAATAATCCCGTATCAAATCACAAGGACCAATCTCACGGTATTATGGTTGAGGTTTTAAAGGATGGTCAATTTGGTTACTGTGGTACAAATAGATTTGATTCTGATTCAATTCAGTTTGCAGCAGAAGAGGCTTTAACTCAAGCGAAAAGTGCTTCGTCATATTCGCTGTGTAGTTTTTCTGAAGATGCTCGTCCTAAATCGACAGGAGAGTATTCATCGCAATATATAAAAAATGCTAATTCAGTATCTCCAGGAGAATTAAATGATTTATTAATTAAAGCGAATAAAGCATTAAAGGTATCTGACCAAATTGTAAGTGTTAGTGCATATGGTATTATAACTGAAACAGAATTTGATTTTGTAAGTACGAATGGTAGCCATACCAACCAAAATTTCTTAATGATTACAACAGACTTCTCTGCGAATGCTCAAGATGGAAATGTGCTTCAGCGCAGAACGGGTGGCAGATCAGGTAACCAAGTTGGTATGGAGGTTTTTGAAGAAGATAGAATTTTATCTTTATGTAATACTATTGGCGAACAAGCAATAGAGCTTTTAACAGCAGAGGAATGTCCAACTGGGAACTTTGATTTAGTTTTGACTCCAGATCAAATGATGCTTCAAATACATGAAAGTATAGGGCATGCCATAGAGATTGATAGAATATTAGGTGATGAACGTAATTATGCAGGTTGGAGTTTTGTAAGACTCGATGATTTTGGTAAACTTAAATATGGTTCAGATTTATTAAATATCACATTTGATCCAACAGTTAAGTCTGAATTAGCATCGTATGGCTTTGATGATGGAGGCTTAAAAGCAGAGCGAGAATATATTATTAAAGATGGAATGCTGTTAAGAGGCCTTGGTGGGAAAGAAAGTCAAATAAGGTCTAAAGTTCCAGGTGTTGCTAATTTTAGAGCATCTTCTTGGAATAGAGCTCCAATTGATAGAATGGCAAATTTAAATTTAGAAGCCGGTACATCTTCTTATGACGATATTATTTCATCTGTAGAAAATGGAGTATTAATGGAAACTAATCGTTCTTGGTCAATAGATGATTACAGAAATAAATTTCAATTTGGATGTGAATATGGCAAGCTTATTGAGAATGGCAAGCTAACCAAAACAATTAAAAACCCAAATTATAGAGGTGTAAGCACCCCTTTTTGGAATAATTTGTCAATGGTTGGAGATGAGTCTACATTTGAGGTTCATGGAACACCAAATTGTGGCAAAGGTGAACCTAATCAAGTTATTCGTGTAGGTCATGCTTCCCCGCTTTGTAAATTTAATGATATTGAAATTTTTGGAGGTGCTTAGAAATGTCAAACAATCTTAAGATAAATGCACAAGAACAATTTAATCAATTAGCTGAATCGATATTTAACGATAAAAAACAAGATGAGTTTATTACTATCAGTTTTGGAGGTGAGCGAAGCCATTTTTTAAGATTTAGCCAATCTAAAATAAGACAAAATGGGATGGTCCATGATGCAAGTTTAAACATATCATTGATTTATAATAATAGAAAATGTTCAGGTAATATTCCTATTAAGGGAGATTTAGATAATGACATTATTAATGCAAGAGCTGAATTAAGCAGGTTGCGTTCTGAAGTCGTTCAGCTCCCAGTAGACCCATTTGCAATCATCCCAAATAAAATTGAATCAAGCAACAATGTTAATGAGGGGCAATTATTATCTCCAAAGGATGCTCCTCAATCTATTATGCCAGCGATGCAAGGAATAGATATAGCAGGAATTTGGGCATCAGGTTTTATTTTTTCAGGTAATGCAAATACACTAGGACAAAAACATTGGTTTAGTACTGAAACCTTTTCTTTGGATTGTTCATTGATAACTAAAGATGAGAAAATGGTTAAGGCTACATTTGCAGATTCTAGTTGGGATCAAAATAAATATGATAAATTCATGAATGATTCTATTCAGAAATTGCATCATATGGAAAAGCAATCAATCAAAGTTAAACCTGGGAATTATCGCACTTATATTGCTTCTGCAGGTGTAAGTGATTTATTAGGTATGCTTTCTTGGAACGGGATTAGCGAATCATCTATTCAACGAGGGCAAAGTGCTTTATGTAAAATGAAGAATGAAGATGCACAATTGTCGCCATGTTTTTCTTTAACAGAGGATTTTAGAACTGGCTTAGTTCCAAAATTTAATGGCCTAGGTGAAATATCTTCGGAAACACTTCCTTTGATTCATAATGGAATATTAAAAAATACATTAATTAGTTCTCAAACAGCTAAAGAGTATAATCTTAATACTAACTATGCTTCAACTGGGGAGTCCATTCGTTCTCCTTATATGTCTGGTGGAGAATTAAAAGAAATTGATGTGTTAAAAGAAATTGATACAGGCTTATATTTAGGGAATTTACACTATTTAAATTGGAGTGATAATGTTGGTGGAAGAATAACAGGCATGACTCGATATGCTTGTTTTTGGGTTGAGAATGGAGAGATAGTTGCACCAATTGAAAATATGAGATTTGATGATAGTTTATATAATTTCTTTGGAAATAATTTAGAATCAGTCAGTGAAGATGTGATATTTAATCCTGAAACTGGAAGTTATAATAGTAGATCATTAGGGGGCACATACTGTCCAGGCATCTTACTTTCTTCATTTTCACTAACACTATAATTAAGGATAAATTATGATAGATAAAGACATATCGCTATATTCGTCTGCATTCTCAAAGGATTATACGGAGCTTAGAATTCAAGAGAATAGATCGGTTAACATTACATTGTTAAATGGAGATGTTATCAGTAATGATTCGTCTGCTAAAAGTGGTGTCTCATCAAGAACTTTTAAAGATGGGAATTGGGGTTTTTCATCTAATCCTAATATATCTGATGATGCTGTCCAATCAGTAATTAAATCATCAACAGATAATGTAAAATTTTTGAATAAAAGACATAGTAAAGGTTGTGGAATAATATTGCCTGAATCTATGGCTGATTATCAATTTGATTATTCATCTAGCAAGGATAAAAATAATCAAAAATATTGGATAGAATATTTAAAAAGTTTAGATGATTATATTGTAAATAAATATCCTAAAATTTCCTCAAGAACATTGGTGTTTAGTGCTCTTGATATGGAAAAGAATTTATTGACAGCAGATGGAGCAACATCATTTTCAATGACTCCTCGTTCTCATTTAATAATCATTTTGACTGCAGAAAAAAATAGTGAACCTATTAGACTTATGGAAGCACATGGAGGATTAGGACAGCTACAAGATAATTTTGATAATCCAGAAAAATATTTTAGTAAAATAGATAAGCAAGTTAAATATCTAATGGACAAAGTAAATGGTGTTCATGCAGAAGCAGGTAAAAAAGAAGTTATTTTAGATGGAGATTTAGCAGGAATTTTAGCTCATGAAGCTATTGGCCATACAACTGAAGCAGATCTCGTGCTTGGAGGTTCAGTTGCAGGAGATCACATAAATAATCAAGTTGCAAGCCCATTAGTATCATTGGTAGACTTTGCCAATACTTATAAAGGTGATATTTGCCCTGTTCCTGTTTATGTCGATGATGAAGGTGTTAAGTCAGAAGATGTAACTATTATTGAAAATGGAGTATTGAAAAGTTTTATGCATAATAAAGATAGTTCAAGACATTTTGAAACTAATTTAACTGGAAATGCTAGAGCATTTTCTTTTTCAGATGAACCGCTCATTAGAATGAGAAATACAGCAATTCTTCCTGGTAAAAGTAAGCTAGAGGAAATGATTTCATCTGTTGAAGATGGCTATTATTTAATTAAAACAGGTAATGGTCAAGCAGATTCTACTAGTGAATTTATGTTTGCAGTATCTATGGGTTACGAAATTAAAAATGGCAAGCTAGGTAGAGCAATTTATGATACAACTATATCAGGAGTTGCATTTGATATGCTTAAAACTGTTTCAATGGTATCTGATGAGATGAAATGGGAAAGTGCAGGGATGTGTGGTAAAAAACAACCTATCCCTGTAGGTATGGGTGGCCCTGCTATAAAATGTGAAATAAATATGGGTGGAAGATAATATTAATGCAAGGTAAAAATATTTTAGAATATACAATCGATGAATTGAAAAAACAGGGTGCAGATAAGGTTTCTTGCTCATTATCTAATAGTGAAAAAAAAGAATTAAATATTGAACATGGAGAGATGTCACTATTCCGAACAACATTTAATTCAAGCTTATCTATTGAAGCTGTTGTGGATGGGAAAAAAGGTTCAACCTCATTAAACAAGATAGATAAAGAGTCTATTGATAAAGCTATTTTACAAGTGATAGAGCTATCAAAAAGTTCTAATCCTGATGAGTGTTATGACATTGCAGAAAATCAGCCCTCTCAAATATTTTCTTGCGGATCAAATGAGGCTGATTTAGATATCATGTATGATTCTCTATCTGAATTTAATCAATATACAAAAAAACAATTTCCTAAAATTATATTAGAAGCTGCAATTTTAGATTTTACAAAAACAAAAACATTAATTGCTAATTCCAATGGAGTAAGTTTCGAAGTAAATAAAGGTTTATATGGATTCTCCCCGATGTTTACTGCAAAAGATGGGCAGGATACTTCCTCATTTAATTATACAGGTTTTTGTTCTAAAAAAATTAGTCAGCCATTACATAAATATGGCATGATAGAACAATTGCTTAGAGAAACTGAAGAACAGGTTAGAACCTCGCCTATTGATGGTAAGTTTGTTGGAGATATTATAGTCACCCCTGATTGTCTCAGTGGTTTTTTATCGATGATTGAATCTCATATTTCTGATTTTATGGTTATATCAGGTAGGTCAGTATATAAAGATAAACTAAATGAGCTAATTGCAAGTGACAAGCTAACCCTGCATTCACATCCGCTATCAGAAAAATTGGATTATAATTATTTTACTACAGGCGATGATTATGTATGTGAAAATTCTACAATTATAGATAAAGGTATTTTAAAAACTTTATTATTAGGAATTTATGGAGCAAATAAAACAGGAAAAGATAGAGCCGTAAATAATGGTGGAGCACATATCGTGGAGCCTGGAGATAAGGCTTTAGATGATATGATATCAACAATTGATAAAGGGGTCTTATTATCTAGGTTTTCTGGTGGTAGCCCATCAGATAATGGAGATTTTTCAGGTGTTGCAAAGAATAGCTATTATATAGAAAATGGTGAGATTAAATACCCAATTACTGAAACTATGATTTCTGGAAATATATTCCAAATGCTTCATGAGATTAAAGATATTAGTAAAGAAACAATTAATGATGGATCTTCAATCTATCCCTGGATACAATTCTCAGGATTAACTATTTCTTAGGTTGTCTAGGTAGTTTATTATATCGTCAAAAGAATTTGATGTATGGTCAGCAAATTCTACAACTTTTTTTCGTTCAACATGTTCAGTATAGGCAATAAATATATTTGCATAACCATATTTTTTTATTTCATAATCAGTATATCCATCTCCAATAACAACAATGGTACCGTTTAGTTTCAATTGTTTAATAGCTTGAATTTTTGCAAGATCTTGAGACATGATATTATTTTTGTCTAATATATAGCTATCATCATCTTTAATAAATGAATTACAGAAAATATGATTTGGTTTTATATTGAACATATTAGCAATAGGTTTAATAAAATCAATAAATCCACCTGAAATAATATATATATTTTCTGAATTAGATTTTATAAAATCAATATTATTAGTAAAGCTAGCTGAAATTTTATTCTTTATAATTTCAGTGCCTTCCCTTATAGCATCTCTATTAATATTTAAAATTTCTAAGCGCTTACTTAAGGATTTAGAAAAATCTATTTCTCCATTCATTGCCTGATTTGTTAAATCTTCTATTTGCTTTATTTTTTTTGGTTGATTATTAATTAAAAGATTAGATATTTCATCTAATGTTTCACATGAAATAATAGTACTATCAAAATCTATTATAAGTGAAATATTTTTATTTTTTAGATTAATTCGAAAACACCTTTTTTGCGATTTTTAGTTACTTCATCCCATTTGAAAATGTTACCATTAATAGCAATATATACTCCAGATTCAAGAGTTTGAGCAGCAGTCAAAGCACTTCCTAAATTAAACAATCCATCTGAAGCACCAAATTTATATGGAATCATAGCCCCAGTGAACACAATGGTTTTATTTTTAATATTTTGAGCTAAAAGTTTAGCTGTTTCCGTCATAGTATCTGTACCATGAGTTATAACAATTTTTTTTATTTTTGTCTGAATACATGCATCCAAAATTAGTTTTCTATCTATATCTACCATATCTAGACTATCTTTTAGCATTAAATTTTTTATACTTACTGGGATTTTGCATCTACCTAATTCGAGCATTTCTTTTATATTAGATTCATTAAAGTATAATTTTCCACTAATTTCATTATACTCTTTATCAAATGTTCCGCCAGTAACTAGAATTGTTATTTTTGTATTATTTTTCATTTTATTATTTCTCTAGATAAATGTTCTAGAATAATAAGATCTCTAGGAACATCAATTTCATAGCCATATTCTTCTGGAAAAATAACATGTCCTATTTTACCACCTAGTCTATTATTGGTTGATTCAAAATGTTCTCTAGAAAAAATATAAACTGATCCATTCTCAAAATATTTCTTTTCAGAATTTTGAACATCTTGTCTCCTTTTTCGATTCAAAAAATCATATTCAGCAGAAATTTCTTCAGAATTAATTTTCCAAAAGAAATTGTTCGATGGAGATAAACTTAGCAAAGAATCATATTTACCGTTAATAAATTTATTAATGGCTATATCTAAAGATTTCTTAGGTCTTAAGGGACTAGTAGGTTGTAGTAATACAATGATATCTGGAAGATTATCTATATTGTTAAGGGCATGGCCTATTGCACTTTCTGTTGATGCCGTATCGGTTGCTAACTCAGGTGGTCTTTTAATTATTTTAGCTCCTGCAGTTTTAGATATATGAGCAATTTGCTCATCATCTGTAGAGACATAAATTTCAGTTATTAATGTTGATTCTTTGGCATATTCAATTGAGTGACTAATTAAAGGTTTTCCTTCAAAATTTTTTATATTTTTACCTGGGATTCCTTTGCTTCCACCTCTAGCTGGAATAATTGCAATAATATTTATATAATTTATATTTTGGTTCATTTTAGCAGCCTTAATTTAACAAATAATATAATTTGAAATTATTTTTCTAATTTTTTTATTCTATTATTATGATATTTTTTTATAACATCAATATAAAAAGAATGCATATTATTAATTTGAGATTCATAAGTATAATTTTTATTATTTTCTATTATTTTTGGCTGTAAAGATGATAAATAATTTGATAATTGTTCATGATTTTTATTTAGTTCAGATAAAGAAGGAGTGCTAATGCCAAAACCATTTTCTTCAACAAATTCAGATATCACTGTAAATTGTTTTAATGTGATTTGGGGAATCCCAGCCATTAAATAGTCAAATGTTTTATTCCAAAAACCAAATTTCAATTCTTCAGGCATATTAACTGCATTGGGGTTAACTAAAGTTAATCCACAATCATATTGAGATAGTGCTTTTATTAATTTTTTTGGATTCAATCGATTCATAACATTTACATTTTTAATACTCTCATATTTCGTATAATTTGCATTTTGACTTGGATAAATATCTATTATGAAATTTTGGTTTGACAATTCTTTAATTTGAGGGATTAAATATCGTGTGATATTAGGGTTCTCTTGATCAATGGCTCCAACATAAACTAGGTGTATCTTTTTAGACTTTAAAGATAATTTTGGAAGGAGGTCTTCTTTTTTTAATATCATTTCATCACTACCAAAATTGGGGAAGCTTATATTTAAATTATTTATTGAATATTTTGAAGCAACTAAATCTCTGTAATAATCCGTTATAAAAACTGCACCATCATTTTTTTCATTACAGTATTTTTCATGCTTAAGTAGCTCAGTATTTAAGGTTCGCTTTCCAGATAGAAAATCATGCTGATCATATATTACTGGTATACCTAAGTCCATAGCCATTATTCTCATGGGCATTAAATCAGGCTCATTATGGACATGTATTAAATCTGAATTAGATTGATTTATTAGTTTGACAATTTTTCGCTCCCAATTAAGTTGAATTTTTTTATGTACTTTAGTTATGCTAGTATAAAATTGATTCCCATAGCCATAAAAATCATTTGGTGAATTCCCTGAATGGAAAAGGTGAACATTTATATTATTTTTTTGATGAGCACAAGCTTGTTTAATATTTCTTATACACACAGTTGTTGCTTGTGCATAAATGATATTCTTAATATTATTTTTTAATTTTTGCAGTTTATTTTTATGAAAATTGATTTTTTCAATTTTCGATAGATTTTTATATTTATTTTTGAACTTAAACATGATTGTTGTTAATGAATTCATTAATCGTTTGAATAAAAAAGTTTGTTTTTATCTCATATCTTTTTTCTTTATGTGCATGTTGATAACCATTGAATCTTATTTTTTCTCGATTATTATTATCTGCTAACCAAAAGTTTATTTTTTCAACTAGGTCATTTTTGTCATTGAAATATATACAATGCTGATTATCTATATATTCATTTTCTAAACCTTTAACATATTCAACTAGACTAAATCCACCAGAACCTATAATTAAATGAATTCTATTACTCCAACAGTAATTTGAGTTGTAATCACCATTGAGAATAAGATTTATTTTAGCAATTTTTTTCGAAATAGTTTCAATTGGTACAAATGGTTTTGCATTTTGGAATCCATTTGATAAAAATTTTTGATAATCTTTAGAGTATATGATTAGATTGAATTTATTATCAATTTCTTTTAATAAATCAGTTCTTTTTGAATGAGATTTTTCATAGCTGCCAAAAAAACTTAAATCATAGTCATATTTTTGTATTTCAGTATAGTTGCATATTGAGGGGACCCCTTGATCAAGCCATATAGGATTGATATTCGATTGTAAATAATCAGAGAAGGAGTCTTTATCTTTGTTAAAAAAAATTGATACTTGTTTCGCTATCTTTAGAACCCTCCTTTGTCGTGTAAATCTTATTTTAGCCGTATCAAAATACCACCAGAAAATTGGAATGTTATTTTTTTTAGCATATGTTAATATCTTTTGATTTTTTAATATAATTTTTAAGGAATTAAAAATTATGCCATCATATTTGGAGTCTTTTTTTATATCTTTAAATGTGAAGATTGGAATGATATTTATCCCTTTTTTGATTAATGAATCAATGATAAAATATTCAGTTTTTATTTTTTTTGATTCATTATAATCTTCGGGTACTAGATAGTAAAATGTATTAATCATTTATTATATTTTCTATTTGATTAGTAAAGACATCAATCATTTGAGTTATATTTTTTGATGTATTTTTTTTCATTAGATTTATTTTTTTTCTATCTTTTACTAGTGATGTGAATGATTCTAAAAATATGCTATCATTAACTTGGAATATAGGCTGTTTATTAATTAAACCAATTTCATCACATGGCATGCAAATACCAGATTCTCCATTAATAACAATTTCATTCATAGGAGGTGCATCAAGAGTTATTGTTGGAACTCTTGCATACATCGCTTCAAGTAATGTAAGGCCATATCCTTCAAATTTTGAAGGGGCTAAATTAATATCAAAAGATTTAATAAATTTTTTATAAGTATTTCTATCATAATTTTGAATTATTGTTTTTACTCTAGAATCTTCTTTTAATGATTTAATATGTTTGTTTAAAATCCTATTGCTCCATCGTCTTATTTTACCTGCCATTTTTATTACAAATTCAACATCATCATTAGGGTATTTAGTAATGAGATTTAATACAGACTCTAAATTTCTTCTATCTAAATAGCCCCCAGTGCCACCATTAAAAAGCACTTTTATTTTTTCATTATTATTTAGGAGTCGTTCTTCATTTAAAATGAAATCAGGCAATATCCATTGTAAATATTTAATATTATTTAAGCCATCTTTTTGACATTCTTTATATGCGAATTGAGATTTGACAAATATTGTTTTAAACAATTTGTAAAATTGAATTAATCTTATATCATAATATTCAAAATTAACCATCAGATATAATTTGGAGAGCGATTTTGCAAGATGTTCTATTTGTTTTTGTGGGAAGACTTCAAAACAAAATAATAAATCATCCTTATTAAGAAACTCAACTAATTTATTTTCTGATATAAATTTACAATCCCATTTTATTTTTCGTTTTGTACGGTAGCTAATATATATATCAAAACCATTTTTAGCAGCAATATCATAGATTGCTTTTGCATCATAGCTTAGGCCTTGCTCCATCCAGGGTGTATATAATACAATCTTTCTACTCATCAATAATTAAATTCTTAATCCATCGCTGTTTATCCCTAGATGGATTATGTTTTGCACTTTTATAATTTTTACATTTATACAATGTATAGAATTTGTATTTTAGCCGTATTTCTTTTAAGAATTTGGTATATTTTTTCCATCTTTTAGAATAGCTGTCACATGTCATTATTAAATTTGTATAACATGCTTTAAAGGGTTTGTTATTTTGAGCATAATTAAAAATTTTAATCCAGAAATCTGAATCTACACCACAAGAGTATTTTTCTGTCCAGGTTCCAAACCCTTCAATATTATTAAAAATAGAGGTTTTTATTCCTATAGTGGTTCCTTGAACCCGATTACTAGAATAATCTCTTAGCTTTCCATTTTTATCTTGTACTTGTCCAACAATAAAGTCATAATCATTAAATAAATCTAAAATATTTATAATGCTATTTGATGAAATTAAATAATTATCATCATCTAGAAATAGCAATTGTTGACTTTCAGCTATTCTTGCAGCTTCATTTGCAACACGAGCTTTAGACATGCATTGAATTGTTTTTGGTAAATAAATCCATTTTTTAATTAAATTATTTTTGATTCCATTTTTATTTAAAAATGAATTTAAATAATCATTTTCAAGTTTATAAAAAGACCGGTGGTCATTTGGAATTGCGGTCTTTTGTGAATATTTTTCCATGATTGTTTTAGAATAGTT
>CEQM01014710.1_pt1 | contig 11225 bp, 10 predicted proteins | sample 531111 | NCBI WGS metagenome assembly CEQM01 (sample SAMEA2621278, study PRJEB7988) | marine metagenome | biome: marine biome (ENVO:00000447); feature: deep chlorophyll maximum layer (ENVO:xxxxxxxx); material: "saline water (ENVO:00002010), including plankton (ENVO:xxxxxxxx)" | depth 120 m
GACTGAAGAAGAAGATGCAGCTTACTTAACCCACTTTTCAGCAATACTTAGAGCAAGACAAAGCCAACATTATCAATACACGATAGGAATGCTCGATGAATCAGAATGGTCAGCAATGCTTTCCTCATTTAGAACACTTTTGAAAGATCAAAAAAACTTAGAGATATGGACATGGGTATCACCCACCTTTCCAGAAGACTTTGTTGAGTTGGTTGAAAAAGAAAGAATGAAAATATAGGTAACGCAAATAATGAAGAATGAACATCTAGATTACTTATTTAGATCCTTAAAGCATCATCCAAGCCCTTACATCATCTATGATCTCGATGGCTCTATCAGATGGATAAATTTAGCTGCTGAGTATATTTTTAGAACAGAAGATATTTCTGAAATAGGAATAAAAAAGATTAACCTCGAAGAAAATGAGATCAGTAAAGATCTTATCGCTCAATCATATTCTACTCCTGTTGAAGTAAGACTGAGAGAGATTGAGTTTTTTATGAAAACAAGAGTTCACTTAATACCATCTGAATCTTCTAAAGACTTTATGTTAGTTGAAGTTTTATGTAATTCAAGGCTAGGTTTAGAAGCTCTGAGGCAAACAATTTCATGTATAGAGTATGACAGAATCGATCTAGCTTATCAGAAGCAATATGACTTAAAAACTGGAGAAATTACCGGTGTTGAAGCCTTACTCCGATTAAGAGATGAAGAAGGTCAAATTATTCCAAATGACGTGATTATTCCTGAAATAGAAGGAGAGAGTTTATTTTCATTAGTTGTAAAGTCTTCGTTAGAAAAACTAAAAGAGATTTTTGCTATCAAATCAGAGTTAGGACTAGAAAACGCAACCATTTACCTTAATGTCTCTGCTCATACAATAATGCATCCTGAATTTAGTTCAATTTTTTCTAATTTTGTAGACGAAATGGGATTTAAAAAGAACGAATTTGGCCTTGAGGTTACAGAAACAGCAGAATTAAGTAGTACTGAAAAAGCCGGGTCTTACCTTCAAAGATTGAAGGATAGTGGAATCAAAATAGCACTTGATGACTTCGGTGCAGGCTATGCGTCTTTGCGCTATGTAAAGGATTTACCTCTAGACGTTATAAAATTAGATAAACACTTCACAAATGGTTTAGATGACAAGGCAACGGCGAAATTGATTGGTTTTGTTGTAGAAGTTTGCAAATCCCTTTCTTTAGAAATGATAGGAGAAGGTATCGAAACCGAAGAACAAAAAAACCAAATGCTTGAAATAGGATGTGCTATAGGACAAGGATATCTGATGCATAAACCTGAATTTATTGAAACACTTAAAAATCAGAATGGATAAGATATCAAAAAATAAAACCTCTAAAGGTGCAGAAGAAATTTTACTAGCGCAAATAAAACAGGAATTTACGACACCTGCAGACGCAATTTCTGATTATCTAGAACTTGTAGAAAAAACACTTCTTGAAGCTCAAATCTCAATGGAAGACGAGGTTGAGCAAATTAAATCAGGCTGCAAAAGACTAATTGATCAATACGAAGAAGCATTTGCAGAAAATACGGGTCCAAATGCAACGACTGTAAAGAAGACCCCCGAAGAATATTCTGAACTGAGACATAATCTACGAACCCCGTTAAATGCGATTATTGGGTATAGCGAAATACTTATGGAAGATTTAGAAGATGACTTGAGCGAAGAATCCTTAAAAGATTTACAAAGTATTATCGAGTTATCAAGAGAAACGGAAACAGCAATCGAAAACTTTGTTGATTATATTCGTGGAGAAGCTATAAAGACTTCGGACGGAGATTCTCAACTTGAATCTGCTGAATCACTATTCAAGTCTTTAGGAGATATTAATTATTCACTTGAACTAGATGAAAGCCTAGAAGGGGCTGATATTTTAATCGTCGATGATAATAAAACAAATTGTGAAGTTCTTGAAAGACGTCTAACTATGCAAGGATTGCATTGTAGGACTGCCTATGATGGTACAACAGCAATCAAGGAAGTTGAAGAAAAATTACCAGACTTAATTCTTCTTGATGTTATCCTTCCTGATATAAACGGTCTTGAGCTTCTTAAGAAATTTAGAAGCGAGCATACTAGCGAGAATCTTCCTATCATAATGGTCTCTGCATTCAATGATGTAGATGGTATCGCAAAATGCATACAACTAGGGGCGCAAGACTATCTTCCGAAACCGCTTAATGGAACTATCTTACTCGCAAAGGTAATTTCGTCTTTAGAAAGAAAATTCTTTAGAGAAAGAGAGAAAGAGTTAGTAAATAAATTACATATACAGGCTACTACAGATCAATTAACAGGTATTTCAAATAGAAGAGTTGTCTTTGAAGAGCTTGAAAGTGCATATGCAGATCTTCACTCAGATAATAGAGGAGACTTCTCCGTCATAATGATTGATATTGATTTCTTCAAGTCAGTTAATGATACATACGGACACTCAGGAGGAGATGAAGTTCTGAAGGCTATGGCGAATGTTTTGAAAAATTATATTAGTGAGCCTAATATCGTTGGAAGAATTGGTGGTGAAGAATTCTTAGCAGTAATATTTGATCAAGAAGATATAGAAAGCTACTGTGATAATTTGCGTAGAGAAATTCATGGAATAAAAGTTTCTTATGAAAATCATGAAATCTCTATAACAGCTAGTGGAGGTGTTGCGATTACTTCCGAGTCTGGAAACGCATCAGATGTTATAAACAAAGCTGATGAAAGATTGTATGATGCTAAGAAATCAGGAAGAGATAAATTTGTTATTAGTTAATAATGGAGAAATAAATGGCAAAAATTTTGTATGTTGAAGATAACGAAATGAATAGAGATATGTTGTCTAGAAGATTACAGAGAAGAGAGCACGAGATTTTACTGGCATTTGATGGGCAAGAAGGCCTAGATATGATGAAATCTGAAAAACCTGATCTAGTTCTTATGGATATGGGGCTTCCCGTGATAGATGGATGGGAAGCAACAACAACAGCCAAAGGAGATCCTGAAATAAAAGATATACCTATAATTGCTTTGACCGCTCACGCCTTAGAATCTGATAGAGTTAAAGCCCTAGATTGCGGTGCTGATGATTTCGATACAAAACCAGTAGACTTCAAAAGGTTACTAGGAAAAATCGAAGGACTCCTAGGATAAGATTCTTATTGATTGTAGATATTAGTAACTATGGCTGAGAGTTCATCCATAGAAACCTCATCTTTCTTGACCATTCCAGCAACATTCTTTTCAAGCATCTCTATTTGCACTTCCGTAAGATCTTTGCCTGAATATACAAGCACAGGAACCCTTTCCGTTTCATTAAATTCCTTCATATAATTCTCTAAGAACTCAAATCCATCCATTCGTGGCATCTCTAAATCAAGAACAATTAGGTTAGGATTTTTATTTAATTTTTCTAAGCCCTCTTTGCCATCTTTGGCAGTATCAAATTTAAAGCCTGCATCACTTAGCATTCGAGAGAGTAAATCACGCACATCGGCATCATCATCAATGATCAAAACGGTTCCATCCTGATCAGCTACAGAAATAAGTCTGGATACCGTTTCCAGGAATAAATCTCTATTGATTGGTTTTGTTAAATAATCGTCAGCACCTAGTGACTGAGATAAAACATCTTGTGACAATTGACTTACCATGACTACAGGCATTTCCTTAAGTTCAGGATCACTTTTACATTCCTTCAATATTGACCATCCGTCCCTTCCAGGCATCAAAACATCCAAAAGAAGTAACTTTGGTTTCATCTCTCTTACAATTTGCATACCCTTTTCACTATCAACAGCACCTACCAGTTTTAAACCTATTTTTGATAAAGTTCTCCGTATTAGGTCGTGCATAGCAACATCATCATCAATTAGTACCACTATCTTTTCTTCTTCAGTTAATTTGTCAATTGAGTTGCCACCTTCTACTTCATCATAATCTTGAGGACATTCCCTTGGGACATACAGAGTAAAGACCGATCCAACTCCTAGTTCACTAGTGACAATTACATCACCTCCCATCATCTCAGCTAATTTTTTTGTGATGGGAAGTCCGAGTCCTGTACCGCCATGTTTTGCAGAAGTTGACCTTTCTGCCTGTTCATATTCTCTAAAAACCTTGCTTAGCCCTTCCTCAGACATACCCTCGCCTGTATCAGTTACAGCAAATCTAATCATCTCTATGCCTTCTTCTAAAAAGGTATCAACATCTAGGGTAACGGTTCCATTCGAGGTGAACTTAAAACCATTACTTAGAAAATTTGTTAGGCATTGTCTTATCTTAGTTTCATCTTGTGTCATGGAACCAAGCGCATCTTGCAGATTAACCTTAAATCCATTGTCATTTGATGCTGCTAGTGGGCCTGTCACATCCTTTATAGTATCAACCATACCTTCTATCTCGAAACTAGTAAGGTATAGCTCCATTCTTCCGGCTTCTATCTTGGAAATGTCTAAAATATTGTTGATAAGGGATAAGAGGTGGCTTCCAGCCGAAGTAATTTTCTTTAGATCAGGCAGTAAATCATCATAACCAAGGTCTTCACAATCCTCTGCTAACATCTCTCCATAACCTAAGATTGCATTTAAGGGTGTTCTTAATTCATGGCTCATATTTGCAAAGAATCTAGTTTTCTCAGCATTTGCGTCTCTAGCCTCGTCTCTAGAAGTTTCCATCTCACTTGTTCGAGCTGAAATTAATGCATTTACCTCATCCGACATTCTCGAGAAGGCTAAAGACATTAATTCTACGGAAGCTTCTTCATTACCTGCACCATCTCCCTCTTTAGCAAGTTCAGTCATTTTCTTGATATCATCGAGAATAAGTTTCTGTGCGTTACCTTCTAACTGATCTGCGAGGAAAGACATTTTTTCAATTATCACTCTATCTCTTTCTTTTCTTCTTTTTGCCTGTTCTTTTCTGATGTCTTCCATCTCCAAGAGATGGCCTCTATAACTATGAAGTGCTGTGGAAAGGTGACCTACTTCATCATTTTTTGAGGCTAAGAGTCCATGGCGTTCAGGCATCTTTTGAGTATGATCTCCTTGCGTCAAACCTTCTAAAACTGCAATAGCTCGTGTAATTCCTCCAAATGTTCTGTAGGTTATGTAAGCAGTCAAACCAACGATAAATAAAATCATAAGAGCTGATATGAAATAACTCCTTGCAAGAACTTCAGAGGCCCTTTCCATAGCAAGCTTCTCGTCTTTAAAAATAAATAATTCTGCTTTGTCTGAAGACAAGTAAGTGCTTAATGGAATTAACGTAATAGAAGTTCCTAGATCAGTATCTTTTGAACTATGTCTGCTCCCATTTTGGACCATCAATGAATTGGCTTTTTCTACAATTTCAGAGTAATTCTCGATACCAAATCTTGATTCAGAACTGAAATCATCAGAGGAATAATCTTCTTCAAGAGAAATTAGACCTTCAGGAGTTTTTATACCTGTCCTGACCTCAAATTCATCTTCAAAAATCTCAATAGCTTTTCTCACATCCACTCCCAGAATTATGTTGGCAAAAGTTTCTTGATTAACTTTTATTGGAAATGAATAAGTTTGATTTAAAGTAGCCGTTTGGACATTATCAGCATCAAGTATCTTTAATGTCGATTGTCTTGGTCTTTCTGAGATATCTTTAATATGGGAATCTAAATAAGAAAAAAATTCAGGTCTGGCTTTAGGGCTGCATGCATCAATACCCAGTAAATCTAATGCACTGCCACAATAAAATCTTTGTCCATTTGGAAAATAAGCCATTACAAAACTTAACTCGCCATCATCCAATTCCTCTTCAAAAATATATTCAATTAAATACTGAAGATCACCAAGTGATCTGTTTTCTATGGTGTTGAAAATTGGATTCAAATAACTACCTGAAGAATCAACTTCGTCTATGAAAGTTTCATCATCTGGATCCCAGATATCACCTTTTTCACCAAAACCTGGAAGCCAGCTTGCCATGGATTCATAGGTGCTATTGAAGGTTTGATACCAGGCTGACTCATAAAGTACTACCAAGGACTCACCCGCGGCATCTTCTTGAATTGAGTCTCTACTGTCTGTAGAAAAATAGAAAACTACCGTTACTAGTAGATACCCTACTACTACGAACAGCAGAAGTTGCAGTCTAATTGACATGTTTGAGAGAAATGCTAGGTGACCTTATTGCAGGTCAAAATTTAATCTTACTTGAACATTGTTAGCTTTGACAGATTGACCATTGAATGAAGGAGGCATATATACCCATTTTCGAACTGCTTTAATTGCAGATCTTTCAAAAACGCCTTGAGGTGCAGCTTCAACAACATAAGGATCTAAGACTGCTCCATCAGTATCAACGTCAAATTCAACAACTACATAACCTTCTTTGCCAAGCCTTAAGGCTTTTCTTGGGAAAGAAGGTAACTTTGCATAATTTCTCTCAACAGTTATCTCTGTTTCATCTTCTCCAACATACCCGATATCAGTGATTGCGGAGATACTTGAAGCAAATATTACTGCAATAAAAGTAGTTAAGACTTTTACTGATAAATTATTAACTTTATTTAAAGACATTATGGTTTACTCCTGTATATATCTATATTATACACCTTTTATAAATCTAAGATCACAATGAGTAAATCAAAGAAAGTAAAGCACTACTTAGCTGGACAGCGTTACTGGGAAGTATTTGTCATCGATAAAGAGGAAACTGTAGGACACGCTTGTGAATTGATGGACAAAAATAGAATCGGAGCTTTGATTGTAGTTGATAAAAAAACTGATGTTGAACACAGTCATGTCATTGGAATAGTCACAGAAAGAGATATCGTCAAAACCATTTCTCATCATCTAGATAATATTGAAGATAGAACAGTTGATCAAATAATGACAAATTCTGTTGTCAGTACCACACCTGATGCAACATCTGAAGAAGCTGTAAATTTAATGGTTGAAAATCAAATTAGACATTTAGCTGTGATGGAGGAAGATATATTGTTAGGTGTTATTTCAATGCGCGATCTTTTCTATTCATTAAATTACTTAAATAAGCAGTGATAGTCCTTTTTGCATGTGTTGAAAATTCATGCAGAAGCCAGATAGCTGAAGCTTTAGCAAAAAAAATTTCTCCCCATAAATCTAATTTTTATAGTGCAGGATCTAAACCCAGTGGGATCATAAATCCGATGGCAATAAAATTGCTAAAGTCTCAAGGAGTTTATTTAACTGATCATAGATCAAAGGATGTTTCTGAATTTATAAATATCAAGATAGATTATTTAATTTTAATGGGCTGCGGAGATCAATGCCCTAATATAGTTGCCGAAGAGAGAATTGAATGGGATATTCCTGATCCTAAAGATATGGAAGAGCCTGAATTTCTTAATGTTATAGAGAATATAAGAGGTAAAGTTAAAAAATTAATTAAAACTATCGATAACGAACATTCTCTCTAGAGAGTTGCTTTAGAGAGCTGACTCCCATCAATCTCATATCTCGCTCAATTTCTAATTTCATTAACTCTAAGGCTCTCTCAACCCCATCCTGACCAGCTGCCGCCAAAGCGTATAAGTAGAATCTTCCTCCACCAACAGCTTTAGCTCCAAGTGAAAGTGCTTTCAACACATGAGTGCCCCTTTGTATACCGCTATCCATAATAACATCTATATCATCCCCCACTGCATCCACTATTTCTGCTAACTGATCAAAGGGAGACCTACTCCCATCTAACTGTCTTCCGCCATGATTAGATATGACAATACCTGTACATCCGATTTCAACGGCCTTTCTTGCATCTTCGACGCTCATGATCCCCTTTAGGCAAAATTGTCCATCCCAATATTCAACCATTCTTGAAACATCATCCCAATTTAAATTAGGATCAAGCATTTCGGTAAAGTATCTTCCAATGGAGATAGGCCCATCAGACATGTCTACATGGTCATCTAATTGAGGTAGAGAAAATTTCTCGTGAGTAAGGTAATTGAATGCCCACATTGGCTTAACCGCAAACTGGAAAATTCCATTCAAACTTAGTTTAAATGGTATAGAAAAGCCTGTTTTTAAATCTCTTTCTCTGTTTCCTCCTGTTATCGTATCAACAGTAAGCATCATGATATCAACATCCGCATTTTTTGCGTTTTCCAACATGACTTTATTGAGTTCTCTGTCTTTATGAAAGTAAAATTGATAACACTGGGGTCCTGGGTATCTCTTTCTTACATCAGCAAGGCTTACAGTCCCAAGAGAAGAAACACCAAATAAAGTTCCATATTTATCTGCTGCCGCAGCTACTGCATTTTCACCTTGATGATGGAATACTCTTTGTAAAGCTGTTGGTGAGCAATAAATTGGCATATCTAATTTCTTACCCAAAATTTCAACTGACATGTCAATATCCTGAACACCCCGCAATACATTAGGAACTAAATCGCAGTCATCAAAACTCTTTGTGTTCCTTTCATAAGTGCTCTCATCATCTGCAGCACCATCAATATAATTGAAAATCGGGCTAGGTAAACGTCTTCGGGCTAACTCTCTAAAGTCAGTAAAACTATGACAATCTTTCAAACGCATAACAATTTGAATGCTAAAAACTTTAAAAAGCTATTTGATTTCCTGAATATTATTTCTTACTTTCTTGTATGAGAGTAAAAGCCTTCATGGATTGATCGCCACCCTGATAGCAAAGGGTTGCATCTGTCATATCAGAAATTTGATCCCAGCCTGATTCAATATTTTCAGCCGTCAATTCATCACCAGTACCTAAATAGATACCTTTTGTTTCATGAATCATAACTCTAGTAAAGACACCAGCTCCTGCAGCGATGATTACACCTGTGGGTGCATCTTCAGAGACCATATAAGTTACAGCAGGAGTTACATATTCAGGTTTGATTTGTTCAATCACTTCCTCTGGCATTAGACTTTCAGTCATTCTTGTACCGGCTAGAGGTGCAAGAGTATTGCATTTAACATTATACTTAGCTCCTTCAAGTTTAAGTGTATTCATAAGGCCAACTACTCCCATCTTTGCAGATCCATAATTAGTTTGACCGAAGTTTCCATAAAGTCCACTCGATGAAGATGTCATTACTATTCTTCCATAGTTCTGCTCTTTCATGATTTCCCAAACTGCTTTTGTGCAGTTTACACTTCCCATAAGGTGAACTTCTAAAACCATTCTAAAATCTTGGTCTTCAACTTTAGAAAAACTTTTATCCCTAAGAATACCTGCATTATTAACCAAGATGTCAATACGACCATAGGTGTCCATGACTTGGTCAACCATTGCTTTGACTTGTTCTGCATCAGTTACACTAGCTCCATTAGCTATTGCTTCACCGCCAGCGGCTTTTATTTCCTCAACGACCATTTCTGCCGCAGAAGAAGAGCCATCATCTGATCCATCTACATTTCCACCTAAGTCATTAACAACAACTTTTGCACCTCTTCGTGCTAGGTCTAATGCATGACATTTTCCTAATCCTCCACCTGCACCAGTTACAATTGCAACACGGTCATTAAATGTAATTGACATAATTTCTCCTCTTTATAAATTTAGGCGCACATATTAACTTAACCTAGTTTCTTTGTGAAAAGGCTTTTTCTATTCTATTTAAAGCTTCTTCTAATACAGACTTAGGACATCCAAAATTTAACCGCACATAGTTTTTATCTCCAAACCAAGCGCCATCGTAAACACCCACGCCTGCCTCTTCTATAAAAAAGTTTGCAGGATTATCTAATCCTGATTCGCTACAGTCTATCCATGCTAAAAATCCGGCTTCAGGACCCTTTAGAGATAGGCCGTCTATATTGTTTAATCTTTCCTGTAATAAATTTCTATTTGATTTCAAATACTGTAATAGTTCAAGGTACCATTCTTGAGCTGCACTATAAGCTGCTTCTGCAGCTACAAATGCAATATTATCTATATGGGCAACAATGCCTTTCGTATTCCTCTTAAAATCTTCTCTCAGCATTTCATTGGGTATGATAGCTGCTGCAATTGGAAATCCCGCAAGATTAAAAGTCTTGCAAGGTCCCATAATAGTAATAGAGTTGTTTTCATTGTATTTACTTAGACTTGCAAAGTGTATGTGTTTTAAACCTTCCTCTAAAATTAAATCAGAATGTATTTCATCACTACAAACAATAATGTTCCTTTCTTCACAAACTTTAGAAAGTTCTTTTAACTCATTTTCACTGAAAACTGTTCCACCAGGATTTTGAGGGTTACATAGAAAAAATAATTTTGTATCTTCTGTTAAGAGCGTTTCTATAGCATCCATATCAAATTCAAGCCTTCCTTGAGAATCAAATAAATGTGTTTTGATAAATCCCCTTTCCATATTTTCGGGTGCTTCAGTAAAAGGAGCATAAATTGGAGAAGGCACCATAGCGATTTCTCCAGGTGCCAGAACAGTTTTACAAGTCACATTTAGACCCACTACTCCACCTGGAATCCAGACAACCCAATCCTTCTCTATAGACCATCCAGAATTATTTTTTACATTATTAACAAAAACTTCAGTCAAGTTACTAGGAATTTCAGAATAACCAAAAATTCCTTGAGCTATTCTTTCAGACATGGCACTAGTGATCTCAGGAGGACAAATAAAATCCATATCTGCTATCCACATTGGTATGACGTCATCGTCAGAGAACTTCAACCACTTGGTACTATAAGTTTCTTTTCTCGATATTATTTGGTCAAAATCATATTTCATGAATAAAAATCATATTACTCTAAATTTTGTTTGATACCTATTGCTCAGTACTGTTTCAGTGGTTAGACTGCGGGTCCCAATAATCTAAATTATGACAGATATTTCATACACAAACGTCAATGATAATACCCCAGTCTTAGTCGGGAACAGCCAACTCACTGACAAAAGAGGTATTAATGGTTTTAACTACTTAGAAATTCTTAAAGAAGTTTCTAAAAAAGCTATTCTAGATTGTGATGCTTCAATAAAACTCAATGAACATATCGATACCGTGGCAGTGATTAGATTTGTAGCAGATACTCCTCATAGAGACTCTGCAACTTCTAACTTGTGGGGTTATCCAAATATGCCAAGAAGTTTATCTAATGCATTGAACATTCCTAACCAAAATGAAATTTATACAACTACAGGTGGTAACTCTCCTCAATTAGCGCTAAATGAAGTAGCAAATAGAATTAAAGATAATCAAATTGAATGTGCTTTGTTAGCAGGAGGCGAAGCTCT
>CEQM01029070.1_pt1 | contig 11141 bp, 9 predicted proteins | sample 531111 | NCBI WGS metagenome assembly CEQM01 (sample SAMEA2621278, study PRJEB7988) | marine metagenome | biome: marine biome (ENVO:00000447); feature: deep chlorophyll maximum layer (ENVO:xxxxxxxx); material: "saline water (ENVO:00002010), including plankton (ENVO:xxxxxxxx)" | depth 120 m
AAGAGGTATTTTTTGATAAAAAATGAAGTTTTTTTGCGAAAAAGAGGGGCTTTTTAATAGGACCACTTTAAATATATAGCGCCCCAAGTAAAACCACCACCAAAAGCTGCGAGTATTAAATTATCATTTTTCTTTAATTGACTTTCCCAGTCTGACAGACAAAGCGGAATAGTTGCCGCTGTTGTATTACCATATTTATGTATATTCACCATGACTTTACTAGAATCAACCTCCATTCTTCTAGCTGTTGCATCAATGATTCTTAGGTTAGCTTGATGTGGAACAAGCCAAGAAACATCTTCTCCTTTCAAATTGTTTTTTTGCATAATTTCAGCCGATACATCTGCCATTTTTGTAACTGCAAATTTAAAAACTGTTTTACCATCTTGGTAAATGTAATGCTGACCCATCTTAACTGTTTTCTCTGTAGCTGGATTTAAGGATCCTCCTGCAATCATTTTTAAATACTCGCCACCTGATCCATCAATTTTTAAAATAGCATCCATGATTCCTGTCGAATTATCTTTTTCGGGCTCAAGTAATACTGCCCCTGCACCATCACCAAAAATAACACAAGTTTTTCTATCGGTATAATCTACAATTGAGGACATTTTATCTGCACCAACCACTACAACTTTTGTATACTTTCCTGCCGCAATGTATTTTTCTGCGGAATCTAAAGCAAAAAGAAATGCTGAACAGGCAGCAGACAAATCAAATCCAAAAGCATTCTTAGCGCCTATTTTATCAGCAATTAAACATGCTGTTGAAGGAAAAAGCATGTCGGGTGTTACCGTGGCACAAATAATTAAATCAATTTCCTCAGCAGAAATATTACGTTTCTTTAATAACAAATTAATGGCATTTGCCGCCATGTCAGATGTAGCTAACAAAGGGTCTTTTAAGATTCTTCTTTCTTGAATTCCTGTTCTAGTGGTTATCCATTCATTTGATGTGTCAACCATTTTCGAAAGTTCGTCATTAGTTAAAACATATTCCGGGACCCATCCAGCAACAGCTGATATTTTTGCATTATTTTTTTTCTGATTTTTAATCAAAATAAATCATCTAAATTGTAAAGTCACAATATATTCCAAATATATGATAATTTAAAAAAAAAATTAGAAGCAAATACAAAGATTGTGTTAGATATTTTCTGAAACAAGCTTACCTTTATAATACAACTTACCTTCATGTACATATGCTCTGTGAAAAATATGAGAAACACCTGTAGATGGACATATAGCAATCACTGGAGAATCAGCCTTGTAGTGAGTTCTTCTCTTATTTCTTCTGGTTTTAGATATTTTTCTCTTTGGATGAGCCATAGCTAAGTCTATTAATTTGGTCTGCAAATATATAAAAAAACTTATAACATATTATTATGTGCTGTGATTTTTTCGAGAAGTAGCAAAATACCGTTTTCGGTTATAATATAATTTAATGCCTAAAAAAATAGATGCTAAAACCGAACTTGTATGAGCAATATTTTGAGTTACTATATCATATCCAACACCATGATCTGGTGAAACACGAATAATAGGCAATCCTGCTGTATAATTCACACCTCTCCCGAAAGACATTAATTTAAATGGAATAAGAGCTTGATCATGATACATGCCCAAAACAGCATCAAAGTTTTTATAATTGCCTGTTCCAAAAAAACTGTCTGCTGAATATGGTCCATAAACTAGATTACCACAATCAAAAAAATTAGCAATTACTGGTCCTATAATATTTAAATCTTCATTGCCTATCAATCCATTATCTCCTACATGGGGATTTAAACTTAAAACTGCTATTTTAGGTTTATCAATTGCAAAATCTACGTTTAATGTGTCTATTAAAATATTTAGTTTTTGTTTGATTAATTTTTTTGTAATTGAATTAGCAACTTTAGAGATTGATAAATGATTAGTTAATGTTGCAATTCTTAATTTATCATCACATAAAAGCATTAAATTATCCTCGTTGTCACACGCTTTAGACAAATGCTCGGTATGCCCAATAAAATCTTTTTCTATAATAGAAATACTGTGCTTGTTTACAGGAAGGGTTAAGAGCACATTAATAGTATTTCTTTTTAAGTCTTCAATTGCCAGATTCAAAGATTTTAACGCAATTTCAGCACCTTGTTTAGTAGATGAACCCGGGCTGAAATGAATAAAATCATTGAAAAAACTAATTACATTAAATTTTGATGGAGATGCTTTTTGAGCATCCTTGATTATATGATAATTAAAATCCTTAAATTCATTATAGCGTTTTTTATAATCATAGATAGCAGATTCAGGAGCATATAGAATAGGAGTACATACGGACAATAGGTCATTATCTGAAAAGGTTTTTATTACAATTTCTATACCTACACCATTAATATCCCCACAAGAAATACCAAGGACCACTTTCTTTGCATTAACCATAACACTATTAAATTAGGCGATTATTCTCTAACCATCTTGTTAATAAACGGACCCCAACACCTGTTCCTCCTTTTTTATTATACAAATAATCTTGTTTCAAAAATGCTGAACCAGCTATATCTAAATGAATCCACGGATAATCAACAAAATATTCTAAAAATTTTCCGGCAGTAATATGTCCTGCCTCTGCTCCACCTAAATTTTTAATATCAGCAACATCTGATTCTAATTCTTGCTTATAATCATCCCAAAAAGGCTGAACAACTACTCTTTCACCTACAACATCACCTACCTGGACCAAACCTTTTATATTAGAGCTAAATTTTTGAAAAACTTCATTTTCATAATTCTCCATTGCTACAATACCATATTTACCAATCGCTCTTGATGCAGATCCTGTTAATGTTGCTAAGTCTATTACAAGCTCTGGATTATATCTTTTTGCATAATGAAGAGCGTCTGCTAAAATCAATCTTCCCTCTGCATCTGTGTTTAGAACCTCTACTGTTTTACCATTCATCATGGTAATGACATCTCCTGGAACATAAGCCTCACCTCCAGGTCTATTTTCAACGGCAGGAATTAATCCAATAACATAACAATCTGCTTTAGCCCTGGCTAAAGCAAATATCGTCCCAATAACTGCGGCTGCACCGCCCATATCACACTTCATCATATCCATTGAATTTGGAGTTGGCTTTAAGCTCAGTCCTCCTGTATCATACATAACACCTTTTCCAACTAAAACAATTGGACTTTTCTTTTTTGACTTTTTTGACTTATATGTTAAGATATTAAATGTTGGTTTTGCAATCGATCCTTTATTAACACTTAAAACACCCCCCATCTTTAATTTTTTTATTTTTTCTTCATTCAAAACCTCTAATTTAAAACCAGATTCTTTAGAGAGTTGCTTTAATACCCTTGAAAGTTTTTCTGCATTTAAATGGGAAAGTGGCTCATTAACTAAATCACGAGCAATACATGTGCCGATAACTGAAGCCGAACTTATTTCGTTACTAAAATCCGTTTCTAATTTAAATACATTATCCTCTGGGTTGTTCTTATGCTTATTAAATTGATAATTAGCAAGCACAAAACCTTCTAAAAAATCATCCAATACTCTCATATTCTTATATTCGGAATCACCTGAGTAATTAACACAAATATTTTTAAATTTTTTTGTTTTATAATAAGCTTTATTTAAAGTACGCAGAAATGAATGAACTTCAGCACCTGCTCTTCTTATCAAATTACTATCTATTTCTAGATTTTCTTCTTCAATAGAACAATAGCTCAAAGGTATTAAGCACATTAATGAATATTCGCTATTTAAATGCCAATTTATTTTTTTACACTCTGCATATTCATGCAGTATGATTTTAAATTTCATATAGTATTATTTTTTAATTTACTTTTGCATCTAAAATAGATAAAAAAATGTTTACAGGAATTATTGAAGAGATTGGAATAATTGAAAAAATTGAAAAAGATAGAGATAATCTTATTTTTTATATACACTGCTCCTTCTTAAAGGAAATAAAAATCAATCAAAGTATCGCTCATAATGGGATATGCCTAACTGTAACTCAGTTAAATAAAAATGACTATACAGTCTGTGTGGTAAATGAAACTATTCAAAAAACTAATGTATTATCTTTTGCAAAAGGCACTGAAATTAATTTAGAAAGATGTCTTAAAATAGGTGATCGGTTAGATGGACATTTTGTCCAAGGACACATTGACACTGTAATGAAATGCGTGGACATTTATGATAATAGCGGTAGCTGGGTGTTTAAATTTAAATATGATGCAAAATATGCTCGTTACATAGCTCCTAAAGGATCGATTGCTATCAATGGTGTAAGTCTAACTATCGCTGAAATAAAAGATGATGAAAATTATTTTACAGTTGCTATTATTCCATACACATTTCATGAAACAAACTTCAAATTTATAAAAAGGGGTGATTCTGTTAATATTGAATTTGATATTCTAACAAAACAACTTATTAGATTAAATGAAAAGGGGTAATTTACTTTTCTGTAGAAAAAATCATTATATCTCCCGAATAAAACTCTTTTTGTTTTATTGTATTATTAAAAACTTCAAGTGTATAAAAATATGCACCATCACTTACATAATCTTGATTATCATCCCAGTTTCTTCCTGGAAGGATACTAGAAAATGGCCTATTATGAAATAAGCTTTGTCCATCCCACCAATTATTATCTAAACCATAGTTTGGATCAATATAAACTAATCCTCCCCATCTATTATAGATATGCAGTATACTCTGAGTATACACATTCGGGTTTAAGTCTACTATTTGAAATAAGTCATTCAAGCCATCGCCATTGGGAGAAAAGCTGTTCGGAACGTTAATTGGACAAGAGATACCAACCTCAACAGTATCAATAGCATCACATGCAGTAAATGTGAAAGAATATAAACCAAATTCTGAAGCTACAGCTTCAGTAATGTCAGCATATGGGTCTAATATATCTACTACTGAAGGCCCTGAAATCTGTTCCCAAAAACCATTATCAGATGGATTCACAGCAATTAATTCAATAGTTTCTAAACAATATAAATGAGAAGATGAAAGGGCGGCTGGTGCAGCAGGGGAAAAGGTTAAATTTAAAGTGTCTGAAATACCGCAACTAGAAAAAACAACCTCATAATCTCCATAATCACTAACATTAACAATTGCAGCATTATCATTAGCTTGAAGATTTATTGTAGCACCTATTGGGATTTCCCCTGTTGTCCAGGAACCATTAAAGCTAGAAATTGCGGCAAGCTCTGTTTCAAAAACACAATAAATAACACCTGGATCTTCAATAAAAGGATTTGGAGCTACTAATTCAACTATAATACTAGCATCATCCCCACAACTAGAAAAAGTAAATTCATAAAATCCATATTCATCAGCTGTAACCATTGGATTTAAACTTGCAGGATTATTAAAAAATACATTACCTGGACCTGAGGCTGTCCAAAAGCCTGGATCGCCATCAATAACTGCTTCTAATTGAAATGAATCTAAACAATAAACTTCATCTGGACCTGACAGTGTCGGGGCAGACGAATTCATATTAATCATCTCAGAATCTGAACCACAAACTCCCTCAAAGGAGAATATATAATTATCATATTCTGACACAATTGCAAATGTGTTACTACTCATAGGGTCATCTATAATCACCCCCTGTGATGGGATCACACTCCATTGCCCATTATTACCAATCCACTCGTCTGCAATTAATGGAATCTGCTCTAAGCAAGACAAAGAACCAGGAGACAGGATGTTCGGAGTCCCGTCTATAACATTAACAACAACTTCATCCGTACTAGGTCCACATTCATTTTCTAAAGTCCATGCAAAAATATTTACGCCAAAACCTAAATTAGAAACCATGGTTTCTTCGCTATTATTTATGTTAATTGTTCCCGTCCCAGAAATTAAAGTCCATAAACCTGACTCTCCTGACAATGGAGTATTTCCTAATAAATAGGTAAAATTTTCACATAATTCTTGATCTTCACCTGCATTTGCTGTGCTAACTGGACTACCGTCCGTATCTACGGATATATTCTCTACCACTTCACAACCATTAGGGGTGCTGATAGTCAATTCATAATTGCCTGCACTTATATTATCAAGAATGCTCATATTTTGATTAGATATGATATTGCCATTATTAGACCATGTATATTCCAGTGGTTCTGTCCCTACTGCTACCACACTAACACTTCCTCCACTTGGATTTTCACAAGGAGCATTAACAATATCAATACTTGAAATTTGAACAGATTCAAATGTAATGCTAACATCATCTCCTTCAATACCACCTTCGAAACCACACCAATCACCCGCATCACCACATAATGAAGCACCTGCGGTATATGTAACATCTCCAGCTGGAAATATTGTAAGCTCACTACCAGTTCCAATTTGATTACCAAATTCATCTTGCCAAATAATATCGGTTCCTGCAACCGCTGGAGCAAATTCAATTTCTTCTAACATATAATCCGTACCCCCATTTGGTGTAAATCTCCAACCATCATTTTCACATGTCCATTCATTAGGATAGTTTCTTTCTATACCATCTACACCTGTAACAACATGTGCAATTGTTCCATTATCATTATGCAAGCCATGAATAGCAGCTCCTTCATTCCAAGTGCTACACAATACTTTTTGAGCAATATGTGTTTCTATAATATTTGTACTTTCAAAAAGTTTAATTTGGCTTGAATAACATATGTCTGTACAAGAAAACATTGGTATTCCACAAAAAGAAGCGATAAAGACCCGATTTGGCGCTTCTCCAGTTGTTGCATATTGAATAGTCCCATTCCCATTAACTCCCGGATATATATCTTGCCAAGGACATAAAATAGCGTTCATAGGAGCATCGAAATTATTAGGTATAGCAGCTCCTATATTCCACCCTGAAAAAGCCCCAGCATTAGCAGTATTAAAAGACAAATAATTGTTAGAAGATAGAACAACTTGATTATATGTATTACCATAAAAAACAAAATCAAAACCCATATCAATAACACTTCCGAAAATATCGTCTGTGTAAATATTAGCATCTGTCAAGTCAACAGCAAAAGATGTTGCTGTAAGTGTAATCGGCACTTGCCCTTCCTCTCCAGCACATAAAACAGTATCTCCACTTGCTACAACTTGAGAAAAAGAATAGAAGCTGATAATTGAAAAAATAATAAGTAAGAAATATCTCATTAACTATATTATATATTATGGTGCTTTAACAAATATACTAAAATCAGCATTTCAATCTAAATATGTCAATTAGAAAAGTTAAATTTGATTACTGATTAAAAAGAATATGTCAAAAACAAAAAATCAAATTCGTAATTTTTGCATAATTGCACACATTGATCATGGGAAAAGCACTCTAGCTGATAGATTATTGGAATTTACAAATACCATTTCTAAACGAGAAGCACAAAATCAATTGCTTGATGATATGGATTTAGAGAGAGAAAGGGGAATAACAATCAAAAGCCATGCAATACAAATGGATTATACATTTGAAGGATCTGAATATGTCCTGAATTTAATTGACACACCGGGTCATGTTGACTTTTCGTATGAAGTATCCCGATCAATAGCTGCGTGCGAAGGAGCATTGTTAATTGTAGATGCAGCACAAGGGATTGAAGCACAAACTATTTCTAACCTATATTTAGCTCTTGAAAATGATTTAGTAATTATTCCAATAATGAATAAAATTGATTTGCCTAGTGCTAATCCTGATGTTATAAAAGCTCAAATAGTGGATTTATTGGGATGTGAAGAAGAGGAAATAATTGGAGCCTCAGGTAAAACAGGAGAGGGTGTTTCGAAGATTCTTTCAGAGATAATAAAAAGAGTTCCTGCTCCAAAAGGTGATGAGAATAGTAATTTACAAGCATTAATTTTTGACTCTGTATATAATCCATTTCGTGGTATCGAGGCCTATTTTAAAATTGTAAATGGCAACTTGAAAAAAGGTGAAAAAGTTAAATTTTTCTCTACAGGAAAAGAATACTGTGCTGATGAAGTTGGAACACTAAAATTAGATAAAAAACCTAAAGAATGTATTCAAACTGGAGATGTTGGCTATATTATTTCAGGAATAAAAAATGCTATTGATGTTAAGGTTGGTGACACAATTACCTCTGTTGAAAACCCTTGTAAATCACCAATTGCTGGCTTTGAGGAAGTTAAACCAATGGTTTTTTCTGGAATATATCCTGTTGATACTGATGATTACGAAGAACTTCGAAATTCCATTGAAAAACTACAGCTTAATGATGCCTCTCTTACTTTTGAGCCAGAATCATCAATCGCATTAGGATTTGGGTTTAGATGCGGATTCCTTGGAATGTTGCATATGGAAATTATTCAAGAACGACTAGAAAGAGAGTTCAATATGACTGTTATTAATACAGTACCTAATGTTTCGTATTATGCTAAAACTAAAAAGGGAGAATCTATACAAATTAATAATCCATCTGATTTTCCATCGTTGGATAAGATTGATTTTGTTAAAGAACCATATATAAAAGCCCAAATAATTACAAAAAGTGATTTTATAGGACCTGTGATGAATTTATGTATTGAAAAGCGTGGGACACTAATTACACAAATATATCTAACAACAGACAGAGTAGAATTAACATTCTCTATGCCATTAGCAGAAATTGTATTTGATTTCTATGATAAACTAAAGAGCATCTCTAAAGGCTATGCTTCTTTTGATTATCAAGCAGATGGTGAAAAAGAAACACACTTAGTAAAATTAGATATTATGCTCAATGGAGACCAAGTCGATGCCTTATCATCATTGTTACATCGAAAACATGCATATGAAATTGGAAAAAAAATATGTGTTAAATTAAAAAATTTAATCCCAAAACAACAATTTGATGTTGCTATTCAAGGTGCTATTGGTTCAAAAATAATTTCTAGAGAAACTGTTAAAGCATTAAGAAAAGATGTGACAGCAAAATGCTATGGTGGAGATATCACTAGAAAAAGGAAATTATTAGAGAAGCAAAAAAAAGGAAAGAAAAAAATGAAGCAAATTGGAAGTGTTGAAATTCCTCAATCTGCATTTCTGGCAGTATTAAAATTGAATGATTAAAATATGCTTTCTATATTTGTGTATTATAACACATTAATTTAAAAAAAATCATTATGGCAAAAGCAATTACAAAAAAGAAAAGTGTAGCTAAAAAGAAAAGTGTAGCTAAAAAGAAAAGTGTAGCTAAAAAAGCTTCTAAAATACAGGATGACAATTCAATGGGAATTATGTTTTTAGCAGGATTGGGGCTCATCCTTTTAATTTATTTTGGGTCAACTATCAGTGTAGATGGAGATATAACAATAGAAAGTATTGAGAATGGTACGGAGTTAGTTAATGAAGTTATTGTTATTTCCGGAAAAACCTATTCTTCAAAAAAAGAAGCGAAAAACAAGCTAACAGGGGTCCCGCAATCTCAAATGACAGATGAAGAAAGAGACTTTTATGTAAGTTATCAAGATTAATTATACATATTTATGGCAGGACATAGTAAGTGGGCTAATATAAAGCATCGCAAAGGGGCTCAAGATGCAAAACGAGGAAAAGTATTTACTAAAATAATAAAGGAAATCTCGGTGGCTGTAAAAGAAGGTGGGGAAGATGTTGATTCTAACCCCCGCTTAAGAACAGCTATTCAAAATGCAAAAGGGGTAAATATGCCTCGAGAAAATGTGGAAAGAGCTATCAAAAAAGCTAGTGGAAATGATGCTCAAGCATATATGGAAGTGACATATGAAGGTTATGGTCCATATGGGATTGCAATATTTGTTGAGTGCACAACTGACAATATTAATAGAACGGTGGCTGATGTGCGAGCTATTTTTAATAAATATGATGGAGATTTAGGTAAAAATGGTTCTTTAGAATTTCTCTTTGAAAAAAAAGGAGTTTTTATCATAGAAAAAAATATGATTCCGATGGATTTGGAAGAGTTTCAAATGGGATTAATTGATTTTGGTTTAGAAGAATTTGAAGTTCACAATGACATGTGCAATGTGTTATGTGATTTTGATAAATTTGGTGTAATGCAAGATCAGTTAGCAAATATTTCCATAGATGTTAAATCCGCTTCCATTGAACGAATTCCAAATGAATTAAAAGAATTAAGCTTAGATAAAGCTCTGAAAATACTAAATGTAATCGATAAATTTGAAGAAAATGATGATGTTCAAAAAGTATTTCACAATTTAAGTATTACCGACAACATAATTAAGGAACTCAATAAATGAAGAAAACAAATGTATTAATATTAGGTTCGGGTGGACGGGAACATGCTATTGCTTGGAAAATATCCAAAAGTGATTCATTAAATAATCTATATGTTGCCCCAGGTAACTCAGGGACAGAACTAATTGCAAATAATTTATTGATTGATATTAAAAATTATGCTGAGATTAAAAAAAATATTATAGAAAAAAATGTTGAATTATTAATCATAGGTCCTGAAGATCCACTCGTAGCTGGGCTACACAACAGATTATCTGAAGATGAAGAAATTTTAAATTTAACAATCATAGGCCCAAAAAAAGAAGGAGCAAAATTAGAAGGGAGTAAATTGTTTGCAAAGAAATTTATGAAGAAATATAATATCCCAACTGCTGATTTTAAAAGCTTTAATAAAGATAATTTTTTAGAAGCCCGTAACTACCTAGCAAATTCAAATCCTCCATTTGTTATTAAAGCAGATGGCTTAGCTGCTGGAAAAGGAGTGTTTATTTGTGACAGTTTAGATGAAAGTGAAAAGATAATTGAAGATATAATTATCAAATCTAAATTTGGAACAGCGGGTGAAGAAATTGTTATAGAATCATTTTTGAGGGGGATAGAGATGTCTGTATTTATTTTAACTGACGGAGATGAATATAAAATTTTACCTAGTGCAAAAGACTACAAACGAATAGGTGAAAATGATACAGGTTTAAATACGGGGGGTATGGGTGCAGTATCACCTGTGCCATTTTTAAATGATAATTTAATGGATAAAATTAAATCCCAAATTATCGAGCCAACATTAAAAGGATTGAAAAAAGAGGGGATTGAATATTCTGGATTCTTATTTTTTGGACTAATTAATGTTGATGAAAATCCTTTTGTTATTGAATATAATGTT
>CEQM01041119.1_pt1 | contig 11129 bp, 9 predicted proteins | sample 531111 | NCBI WGS metagenome assembly CEQM01 (sample SAMEA2621278, study PRJEB7988) | marine metagenome | biome: marine biome (ENVO:00000447); feature: deep chlorophyll maximum layer (ENVO:xxxxxxxx); material: "saline water (ENVO:00002010), including plankton (ENVO:xxxxxxxx)" | depth 120 m
GGGTCCGGCTGTTCGCCGGTTAAAGCGGCACGCGAGCTGGGTTCAGACCGTCGTGAGACAGGTCGGTCTCTATCCGCTGTGGGCGTAGGAAGTTTGAGAGGAGCTTTCCCTAGTACGAGAGGACCGGGAAGGACGTACCTCTGGTGTTCCGGTTGTCCCGCCAGGGGCACCGCCGGGTAGCTATGTACGGAACGGATAAGCGCTGAAAGCATCTAAGTGCGAAGCCGGCCTCAAGATGAGACTTCCCATCCGAAAGGAGTAAGGTCGCAGAGAGACTATCTGCTTGATAGGCCGCAAGTGTAAGTCCAGCAATGGATTCAGCTAAGCGGTACTAATCGACCGAGGGCTTGACCATAAAATTCTACTCACTCGAATTCTCTTGTTAACGTGTTCCCCATTTGATAAGTCAGGATTTCGATGCGGGGTGGAGCAGTGGCAGCTCGTCGGGCTCATAACCCGAAGGTCCCAGGTTCGAGTCCTGGCCCCGCTACCAAAATTCCCCCTATTAACAGAGCGTCGGATGCGTGTTTGATGATTTAGATGTACAATTTTCACGCTTGCATGAATTCCTTTGAAGGGAGCCATAAATGCTCACAATAGAAGCTAATGATCTTGTGACGAAGGTGACTGGAGATGCCCCAATGGGAATGTATTTCCGGGAATTCTGGTTGCCCTTTCTTTTTTCGAACGAACTTGAAGTAGACGGACCACCTGAAAGAATTAGATTACTCGGCGAAGATTTAATCGCATTTCGTAATAGCGAAGGTAAGGTGGGTCTTATAGGTGAGCATTGCCCGCATCGTTATGCATCTTTGTTTTTTGGTCGAAACGAAGAAGGAGGTATGGCATGTGTATACCACGGCTGGAAATTTTCTCCCGATGGCACCTGCCTAGATATGCCTTCCGAACCCGAAGCGAGTAATTTTAGAGATAAAGTCAAGCAACCTGCTTATCCTTGTGAAGAACGAGGTGGGGTAGTTTGGGCTTATATGGGTGACCAAAAGGTTTTGCCTGCTTTACCTGATTTAGAATGGATGGATTTGCCCGCAGATCAAATTGTCGCTTCAAAACGAATTCAGTACACTAACTGGCTTCAAGGCTTGGAAGGTGAGATTGACCAATCCCATTTGTCTTTCACTCATAGGCGCCTTAAATATGGTGAAGGATTAAATTTTTCAGGCACTCTTGTTAATCAAATAAGGCAATCAGATAAGCATCCAGTATTTGAAACGATTAACACTGAAGCAGGCGTTTGTATTGGTTCAGGCAGGAAAGCGCCTGATGGCCAAAAGTATTGGCGCATAAGCCAATGGCTTACTCCTTCCCATATTATGACTGGTCCGTATGGTCCTAACCCGATGAGGAATTGGAGAATGTGGGTTCCTGTAGATGACGTAACTGTCCTGATTATGGGTTGCCATTTTCATCCCAATCGCGCGATTGAGGGGTCTGAAAGGGAGAAACTGGTTACAAATGGCCAAGTGTGGAACATTTCACCGCATCTAAGGCTTCATAAGCAAGGACAAGCTTTTGCGAAATGGCACCCTAAGCCAGGTCTTGAAAATGATTTCTTTATTGATAGGCAGATACAGAAAACCGAGAGTTATTCTGGGATTGAAGAGTTTTGGGCTCAAGACGCAGCTCCTCAAATTTCAATGGGGCCGATCACGCCAAGGAATTTAGAGCATCTTGGGACATCTGATTTAGGTATCATTGCTATGAGGAAACGGCTTCTTAGCGAACTAAAAGCATTTGAGCAAAATAAAACAGCACCACCCCAAGTAAATCACCCGGAATGGTATAGGGTTCGTTCAGATGCAGCCATTCTCGCAAGCGACGAACCTTGGTATAAGGCAACTGCAGAACGTCGGGTTGCCTATGCTAATTCAAACCCTGATTGCCCATAATTAGGTCTTTAATACACCTTCGGCGAATACCTCGTCGAAGGTGTTCTTTTTAGCCATTATTCCTTGTTCGTGACTTATGCCTATGTACCACTCTAGCATTCTCTTGTTCGCCTCGATGCCATAAACGAAAGGATCTCCCCATTTTTTGAATTGATTTTCTATGTATTCTCGTAGGTAAATCACTGAAAAGCTTCCGCGGTCCCTCAGCAAATCATAATAGGCTTGGGCTTTAGACTGCTCAAAGGCATTATAAATTCGCATAGCTAGATCTGGGTTTTCCCTGTTTAATTTTCCACTCATTACCATCATATGTACGGGGGTAAATATACTTTCATCTCGCCAAAGACGCAGATCTTCATCCATATAATCTGGAAATAGCCTGCGTATGCGATGATCACTTTCCACCCATCCGAAAAGTTCAGGGTCGGAAATATCTCCGAGAAAAGCGTCAATTTCGCCATCGAGCAATCTTTGAAGATGATCTTTTACACTAATTTTTCCATCAGTAACGACCTCCACATTGGCCGACTTATCATAAATGGGGAAATAGTCTTCCGCATCTGTAACTAACCATTTGAAGGTAGATGTATCTACCCCATGCCGGTGTTTTAGAAGTCCTCTACACCAGGTCACGATTGCAGAGCGGAATGATCGAGTTGCAATACGTCGTCCTTCAAGGTCTTTTGGTCCTCCTATGCCTCGATCATTACGTACAACCATGTACCAATGAGCACTTTTTCGTTTAACGAAGATTGGAAGTCCAGTGATATCCCAGCCTTGATCGATAGCCGCTAACCAATAACCCATATTTAGATCACATAGGCCGAAATCTCCTGTTTTCATACGAGAATCCCCGGTAGGCGTCGGGCCTAACTCGTCAAAAGGCTCTAATTCGACTCCTTCGATTTTCACTCTTCCTTCCATCAACGGCCTGACTATTTCATAAGTCATTGAAGCGTACCCAACCGAAATTTCTAGCTTCATTGGATTAGAAGAATTCATTTAAGGCTCCTTATGCCGAACGGATCGTGTCTGAGTGCACCCTATTAGTTAATTGGATTGCTGGTCAAGCCTAGAATGAATCGTCAGGTCATGGAATTTATGAATTGAAATAATTAATTATTAGCAATATTAAAATTAGTAAATTTGGAACAAGGTTGAATTATGACGGAATAGGGCTTAGATAAGTAAATGAAGGACGAAAACGGCAAAAATCAAGGCTTTCTTCGTAGCTGATTTCCTAGTAACAATGATTGCCAAGGAGCTAGGCAGTCAAGTGGCTAAGGCGATATTGGTTGCATATTCTACGATGTAGATATTTTGTGAAATCTTGATATCCGATTTGCTCTCTGTCACTAGTTCAAGGGGGCGAGAGCATTAATTGATAGAAAAAGGCAAAAATGATAGTAATCCGACGATAATTAAAAAATATGCTACGAATTATGGACATTGACACGCTTAGTTTAGATGGCTAGGGTGTGTATATCTCTGCGGCAAGGGGGCAGCTTGCAAGCTATATTGCAGGTCCATATTTAAGCCCTTCCATCGATTCCCGCGGGTCGATTCCCCCAACCAATTTTTTTAGTAATTACGGAATTATTATTGATGTATTTAAACCAAAACCTACGAACCAGAAAGACAGGGAGTAGCTATGGCAATTAAGACGAAAGAAAAACCCCAGGTAAGCGTTCAGGGCCTATGGAAACTATTTGGAGATAACATCCCTAAGGAAATTACTCCTGAATTAGAAGGGCGAAGCAAGGCGGACCTTCGAGAAACTGACGGCGTTGTGCTAGCTCTTAAAGATGTTAGTTTTGACGTGAGCAAAGGTGAAACCTTTGTAGTGATGGGGCTTTCCGGAAGCGGGAAATCTACGCTAGTTCGTACATTAATAAGACTTATTGAGCCTAGCTTTGGGGCCATTGAGTTTGAAGGCGAAGATATTTTGCACTACAGCACGGATGCGCTGATACAGTTTCGACGCTCTAAAACTGCGATGGTATTCCAGCATTTTGGGCTATTACCACATCGAAACGTTAGAGAAAATGTGGCCTGGGGCCTTGAAGTTCGCGGGATGTCGTCTCAGGAAAGATTGCAAATAGCTGATGAGACACTTGAATTAGTAGGTCTCCAAGGCTGGGGTGAGTATAGACCGTCAATGCTGAGCGGGGGCATGCAGCAACGCGTAGGTTTGGCGAGAGCATTGGCTGCAGATCCTGATGTATTGCTGATGGACGAACCTTTTAGCGGATTAGATCCTCTGATCCGCAGAGATATGCAGAATGAATTGCTGCATCTTCAGGAAAAATTTCGCAAAACAATTATATTTATTACACATGATATGAACGAAGCGCTCAAGATTGGGGATCGCATAGCTATTATGCGAGATGGTCTAGTGGTGCAGATTGGTACGGGAGATGAGATTTTGAATTCTCCCGCAGATGATTATGTATCGGAATTTACAAGAGACGTCCGAGAGGCAGCCCAGTTGACTATTCCTTCTCCTCAGGAATCTGGAGTCCGATAATGAATGATTTAAGGCGAAAATTCCTTAAAGGGAACTTGATATCGGCTTGGATTGTACTTAGCTTGGTGGCAGCTGCATATTTGTTGCGTCGGTTCGGTCAAGACCTTGGGCTTCTGAACAAGAAAATGACATTTCCGTGGGAGTGGAGTAGGCCAATTGAAGATGCAATAGATGGATCAATCAGTTGGATCACAAGGAATGGTGCATTTGTATTTGACCCTACATCAGATCTAATTTTAGATTTTCTTCTCAAACTTGAGGCAATTCTTTTATGGATACCTTGGCCTGTAGTAATCATTGCAATTGGTTGGATTTCATGGAAATCGGCGGGTCGAGGAGTGATGATTTTTTCTGCCACTGCTCTTCTCACTTTAGGGATCTTTGATCTTTGGGATAGCACAATGGAAACCATCGCACTAATTACTGTTGCTGTCCTATTATCAATAGTTATAGCTATTCCCACAGGAATCGTTGCTTCAAGGAGTGACAAATTAGACGTGGTGTTGAGGCCTGTTTTGGATGGCATGCAGACTATGCCTAGCTTTGTTTATTTAGTTCCAGCGATTATGTTCTTTGGTATTGGTAATGTTCCTGCCGTGATTGCTACGATTATTTATGCAGTACCTCCCGCTATTCGCTTGACGAATTTAGGTATAAGGCAAGTTTCTGCAGAGACCATAGAAGCGGCTCGTTCATTTGGAACAACCAATAGGCAATTACTGATAAAAGTACAGATTCCAATGGCTGTACCAACTATCATGGCCGGGATTAACCAGACCATCATGATGGCAGTTGCAATGGCTGTAATTGCTTCGTTAGTAGGTGCTGGAGGTCTTGGAGAAGATGTTAATCGGGCTCTTGGAAGGATTGAACCAGGAGAAGCTTTACTTGCGGGCCTTGGAATAGTATTCCTTGCAATTATTGTTGACCGAATTACGCAGTCTGCTGCTAAAAAGCGTCAGGCTGCTCTAGAAGGGCCAAAACTATAGATATGGGCAGCTTCTAGATTCTTAGAATGGAGAAGAGAGGAAGGAGATTTTGGATGAGTAAATTTTGGAGATTGGATAAAGCCGCATTAGTGGTAATGACCGCAATGGCAATGCTATTGGTGGTGATTGGTTGTGGGTCAGACCCGACACCAACACCAAAACCCGCAGCAACTGCTACACCTACACCACTTCCTAAGCCTAAGATTGTTTTGGCAGGGCTGAACTGGACAAGTGCAGCGGTACAAAACGAGATCGCAAAAGCGGTGCTGGCAAGTGGTTATGGATATGAGGTTGATGAAATAGCTGGTGGCACAGTGCCTTTGATGGAGGCTTTGACTAAAGGGGACGTTAACGTCAACTTAGAACTTTGGCTTCCAAATCAACAGGCAGCCTATGCTAAGGCAGAGGCTAAAGGTGTCACTCAAATATTGGGAGATACTATAACGACAGGTGCTTGGCAGAGTTCATTCATCATTCCTAAGTACGTTGCTGATGCGAACCCATGGTTGACATCGGTTGAGGATCTCAAGGACCCAAGAGCCACGGAGCTGTTTGCTACAAAACTGAGCAAAGGTAAAGTTGGAATAGTAACTTGTATTCCTGGTTGGGAGTGTGAACAGGTTAATGCTAAGCAGGTTGCTGGCTATGGCTTAAGTGATTACGTTGAATTGATCAACCCGGGCTCATATGCAGCTCTTAATGGTGAGATTCTAGGTGCTTACGAAAAGAAAGAGGCTATTGTTCACTACTACTGGGGACCAGAAGCGCTCCCTGGTAAGCTAGCAGCGGAATACGGCGGATATGTGTTCTTAGAAGAGCCAGAATATACTGTCGAGTGTTTTGACTACTTAGCAACTGTAGAGAAGCCAGAGGATGCAGAGAAGGCTTGTGCTTACCCATTAGCGAAGGTGCATTCTGTAGTAAATAAAGAACAAATTACTGCGGCTAACGCTCCTGAAGCAGTCGCATTCCTTAAGGCCTACAACTGGACCGGTGAGGAAATTGAAGCAATGCTTGCACATGGTGCTGCAAATGACCTAAAGGCAGATGAAATTGCTAAATGGGTTATGACAAATGACACATTTGCCAAGTGGAAGACTTGGGTAGAACCTGCAATTGCAACGAAAGTATTAGCTGCGTTAGCGGGCTAATTTCTAACAGCAATATTGCTAAAATAAGAGGGGATGTACCAAGCGTACATCCCCTCTTCGTTATGTCTATAAGCAGAAGGCTGTTACGATTAGTAAATGGAAACAAATTTTAAACCACGTATAGGGATTAGCACGTGCTTATTAGGTGAATCTGTTCGTTACAACGGAGGGCATCTAAAAGACGCTTTCCTCACAAATACGGTGAGTAAATACGTTGAATGGGTACCCGTTTGCCCAGAAGCAGAATCTGGAATGGGTATACCTCGAGAACCAGTACGTCTTGTGGAGGAAAACGGAAAAGTAAAGATGAAAGGTGTTAAGTCTAAGAATGACCATTCGGTCACCATGGAGAAATGGACCCAATCGCGTATTGACGAGCTAAAAGATAGTAATCTGCACGGGTACGTGTTTACGAAAGATTCGCCAAGTTGTGGATTGTTTCGGGTAAAAATATACGGAACTAATGATCAAGTCGTTTTGCGAAACGGGCGAGGCAAATTCGCAGATGCCCTTTCCTCAACGTTTGAGAATCTTCCAGTGGAAGAAAATGGGAGACTGAATGACCCGCGCCTTAGGGAAAATTTCATTGAACGCGTATTTGTCTATAAACGATGGACTGAGTTGATCGAAGAGGGTCGCTCACCTAGGAATTTAGTTGACTTCCACAGTCAATTGAAATTGACCCTGATGGCACATTCGGTAGTCCATTACAGAGAAGCAGGGCGTATTGTTGCGCGCGCTGGAATTGACGAATGGAATTCAATAACCAATGAATATGAAAATGTACTTATGTCGGCTATGCAGCGCCTCGCGACAGCAAAGAAACACGCAAATGCATTGCAGCATGCAATGGGCTTTTTAAAACAAGACCTTTCTTCAGATGACAAAATTGAATTAATGGGAATGATTGACCAATATAGAGTTGGCCAGTTGCCAATTATTGTCCCAGTTACTTTACTTCGACATCATATTAATAAAATTGGTGGGCCAAAATGGCTGACCAATCAAACATATCTTGACCCCTACCCATCTGAAATGATGTTAAGGAACCATGTCTAATGCGTGTTCTATTAGTTGGGGGTACAGGATTTATAGGTGCAGCTTTAGCTAATTCTCTGATTGAAGATGGCGATGAAGTGGTTTGCATAACGCGCAATCCCGGTAAAGCAATTCAGAAAATTCCTCAGGTTGAAAATATTCACCACGCAGATGTTGTTTCTGACGTACTTCCGAAGTCTATTTTTTCAAATGTAGATGCAGTTGTTAATTTAGCCGGGAAAAGAATTCCAGGTATTTGGACAAAACGTACAAAAAATTTAATTCTTTCCACTAGGCAGATTGCAACGCAAAATTTAGTTGATGCAATGAGAGATTCAGGGGTTGGGGTTTTAGTTAATGGTAGTGCACTTGGGTATTATGGTGATAGAGGAGACGAAATACTGTCCGAATCTGCAGATGCCGGATCAGGGTTTTTAGCAGATGTCTGTAAGAGCTGGGAGAACTCTGCCCATAAATTTGAAGGACGTTTAGTGCTATTACGCTCTGGGCATGTGCTTGGATTAGGAGGCTTGATGACTCCTATGAAAGTCATTGCAAACTTGGGATTGTTGGGTAAATTGGGCAGTGGAGAGCAATGGTGGCCTTGGATTCACATGGACGACGAGATAGGTATTATCAAACATGCGATTAAGTCTGTGAAAATTACAGGTCCATTAAACGCGTCATCGCCAAATCCTCTTCGCCAAAAAGATTTTATTAAATCTTTGGCAAAAATTATGAAACGCCCGTGTTTTTTCCCTTCAACGTCGATGATGATACGTACTGTTTTAAGTGAATTTTCTACTGAAATACTTAGTAGTAGAAGAATGGTACCTTCTTTGGCAGTATCTTCTGGATATAAATTTTTATATCCAGAGTTTGAGGATGCTATAAGTCAAATAATCGAAATGGGGAGACGTTAGACGGCGCATGCGGATTAATGATAGGGAAATGAAGCCTTTTAAGGTAGTGGCAGATTTTGAACCCCGCGGAGACCAGCCTGCTGCAATTGAGAGACTTGCACAGGGCGCAAGCCAAGGTTTAAAGCATCAGACATTGCTTGGTGTCACAGGTTCAGGCAAAACCTACACGATGGCAAAAGTAGTCGAATCTATCCAGAAACCTACACTAGTGATTGCCCCTAACAAAACGTTGGCAGCTCAGTTGGCTCAAGAATTTCGAGATTTTTTCCCTGAGAACGCTGTTGAGTACTTTGTATCTTATTACGATTATTACCAGCCCGAAGCTTACGTTCCTTCAACTGATACATATATTGAAAAGGATTCAGATGTAAATGACGAAATAGACAAATTGAGGCATGCGGCAACAAGATCTCTAATGACAAGAAGAGATACTCTCATTGTTGCTTCTGTCTCATGTATTTACGGCTTAGGATCTCCTGACGAATATTTTGCTTTCGTTGAGCGGATTGAGAAAGGTGAAAGAAAGAATCGCCAGAAGCTCGCAAGAAGATTGATAGAGATGCAATATGAAAGGAATGATTATGACCTTGCGCGATCTCGCTTTCGCATAAAAGGTGACACATTAGAAATCATGCCTGCATACGAAGATTTGGCGATTAGGATTGAATTTTTTGGAGAAGATGTTGAAAGAATAGTAGAGATAGATCCATTAACGGGTGAGTTGTTAACGGATCGTGATCAAATAGATATATATCCAGCCAAGCATTTTGTTACTTCAAGAGATAAATTAATTGAAGCTATTGCTGAAATAGAGCAGCAGCTTGAAGCTCGGCTTGAATATTTTCGAAGCCACGGACGCGTATTAGAAGCACAACGATTAGAACAACGAACAAGGTATGACTTGGAGATGCTTCAGGAAGCGGGATATTGCTCAGGCGTTGAAAATTATGCTCAACCTCTTGGTCGTCGATTGCCTGGTAGTACTCCCTGGACATTGATGCATTATCTTCCCGATGATTTCTTACTGATTTTGGATGAATCACATATGGCAGTTCCTCAATTACGTGCAATGTTTAAAGGAGAGATGTCTCGCAAGGATTCTTTAATTGATTTTGGATTTCGTTTACCTTCTGCGAGGGATAATCGACCTCTGAATTTTGAAGAATTTGAAGAAGTGGTGAATCAGGCAATATATGTCTCGGCGACGCCCGCATCTTACGAACTGCAGCACAGTGAGCAAGTGGTAGAACAGGTTATAAGACCTACAGGGTTATTAGATCCCATTATTGAGATAAAAAAAACAGAAGGGCAAATAGATGATTTGCTTGGCCAGATTCGTTTACGGGTAGATAAAAAGGAACGATGCTTAGTGACTACGCTCACGAAACGAATGGCCGAAGAACTTACTGATTATCTGAGTGAAATGGACGTTAAGGTTCACTATTTACATTCAGAAATTGATACTTTAAAACGCACTGAATTGCTTAGGGATTTACGGCTAGGCGTATATGACGTGTTAGTGGGCATTAATTTGCTTCGTGAGGGTCTTGATTTGCCTGAAGTTAGCCTGGTGGCGATTCTTGATGCTGATAAAGAAGGATATTTACGATCTGCACCTTCTCTTGTTCAAACAATTGGCAGGGCTGCAAGGCATATTGATGGTCGGGTGATAATGTACGCAGATAAATATACAGAATCTATGCGTGTTGCCTTAGAAGAAACTGATAGGCGGCGCAAAATACAGACGGAGTACAATCAGCTCCACGGGATCATTCCGGAAGGGATCAGTAAAGCAGTTCGGGATATTACAGATTCTTTACGCGAAGTTTTTGATAACCGTGCCACACATGAGGTGCGGAAGAATTTAGGAAAAGATGAGCTCGCAAGGGCTATAAAAGAGCTTGAAATTCAAATGAGAGAATCCGCAAGGCAATTAGAATTTGAAAAAGCGGCGCTACTCAGAGATGAGGTTGTCGATTTAAAGAAATTACTAATAACTCAAGAAATTGTTGGTAATTTTTAATAAAGCAACGATGAGGATTAGAGAGATATATCGATTGCTATTGGTATTTATAAGCGCCTTTAGTATGAGCCTTTTAATAAGTTGTATGCCAGCCCCAGAATTAAACTCGTCGACACTTCCTGTAGGGTTTGATGACTCAAATACATTTATTCATTCAGCAAATTTAGGATTATACATTGGCAGCGACGCCCCGATTAATTCTTTTCTACAAATTGACGAAGGAATTCCTTTAGAGAGTATGGAATTAAGAGCTAAATTAATCCCTACTGATTTGGCTATACGCTTGAAGCTCCGAGAACTGAAAGAGCAAGAATTTCCAGGACGGGCAGAAGATATATTCGGCAAATTCTATGGAGACTCAATAGTGATAGATAATCAGCATAATCAAATTATGTTGATTAATAATGAATCTCAATGGAGCAGGCAGGCGAGTAAACTTTGGATGACTGCGGTTATGGGGAAAAGCGCGATGGATCCTGAGCTGCGAGAGTTGTTGTCATTCCTACCTCAAAATCCTTCTTCTGAAATTCAGGCAGTTGGCTATGTTCGTAATGTTGATACTTTATATGGT
>CEQM01134263.1_pt1 | contig 11124 bp, 9 predicted proteins | sample 531111 | NCBI WGS metagenome assembly CEQM01 (sample SAMEA2621278, study PRJEB7988) | marine metagenome | biome: marine biome (ENVO:00000447); feature: deep chlorophyll maximum layer (ENVO:xxxxxxxx); material: "saline water (ENVO:00002010), including plankton (ENVO:xxxxxxxx)" | depth 120 m
TTGTTTTTAGGTCTGCGCATTAAAGTCTTTGCCATTTTTAATCTCCAATTAACAACTAATAGAATTCATAACAAACACACCATTAACTACTCAGGCACGGTATCTTTCATAGAATCTCGTTGAGAGAACGCTTCAAACCATTTGCTTAAATTGGGTCTACTCATACGCCAATTATTTTCACTAAATCGAAAATCTATATATCCAAGCGAAGCTGCTATAGCAATTTGCCCTGCACTAATTGGGCCCTCAAGCTCCATTACATTTTCTTCAATTAAATCCAACGATTTCAAGACTGTTAACTCTTGTCTTTGAATAAACTCCTTCGATTGCATTTCGGTTTCATGAAATAATTTTTCAACACGTATACCTACTAAAGCATCTAAAACCCCATCAGCGGCAGCAATTTGCCTTAAGTTAGACCATCTTAGCTCGCTTCCAATTGGGTATAGATTTATCTGTGAATTTTTAGAGGCTAAATATTCGCAGATTACCACTGACTGAAACAAATTGGGACCATCATCTCTTGCTAGAGCGGGCACCTTACCGAGTGGGGTAATATCCCGATACCCTTTAGGATCAGTCCATGGGGCAACCTCTATTTCTTCAACTAATTCTAGAATATTTGCTTCCCTCAATGTTATCCTAGCTTTGCGTGCGTAAGGGGATGCTGCAGCATGATAAAGTTTCATAATTTATATTCTCCAATCTATATATGGTAATTTAATAAATCACAGGCCAATAGACATAGTCCTAATTAAATAAATTTCATTTATCTATTTATCAAAAATTTAGAGATAGAATAAAATAAATACTTATATATTTTTTTATTTTCTTCACTATCACAAATTACTATTCAGCTACATAGGCAAAACAATTATTATACTAATTAGTCACCAAATTCTCTAATAGATACAACAATTGTTTCTAACCCTTGAGTCAGTTAATCGATTACTTTAGAGTTACATTGCAACCACTTTCATGTATTTTTGTTTCAGTTTAGTGACTTCGTTATACAATATTAGATAACCGATAATACGCGGAGAAAAATAATGAAACACTGCTGGTTTCACTTGATGCCATACACAGAACTGCCCGAAGATTTTAGGGATAAACATGAATCTATTTGGGTAGATATAGATTCTAAATTATTTGACCCAGAGCGAGCTCATCATATGTATAATGACCATCTGGATGAAATGGAATTTGCTGCAGATATGGGATTTGATGCTATATGTGTTAATGAGCATCACTCAAATGGTTATGGATTGATGCCATCACCAAACCTCATGTTGGCCTCGCTATCGAGAAGGGCAAATCCAAAAACGGCTTTATGTGTCCTTGGTAATTCTATTGCCCTTTATAATCCTCCAACTCGTGTTGCAGAAGAAATGGCAATGTTAGACTGTATCTCTGGAGGACGTTTAATTGCAGGATTCCCGGTAGGATCACCAATGGATACCTGCTATGCGTATGGGCAAAATCCATCCCAACTTCGTGAGCGCTATGCTGAAGCTCATGATTTTATAAAGAAGGCTTGGACAGAAGCAGATACATTTTCTTTTAACGGACGATTTAATCAACAGCGTTACGTTAATATATGGCCGCGACCATTACAAAAACCACATCCACCAATATGGGTTCCAGGCGGTGGTTCCGTTGAAACGTGGAGGTGGTGTGCAGAAATGGAATATGTTTATTGTTATCTTTCTTACTATGGCTATCAGGCTGCAAAAGCAACAATGCATGGCTTTTGGGAAGAAATGGACAGGCTTGGTAAAGATAGAAATCCTTACCGAGCTGGATTTCTACAATTTGTTGGAGTAGCCGAAACTGAATCTTTGGCACGAGAGTTATACGCAGAACCAGCTGAATATTTTTATGATCGCTGCCTTAGAGTTAGTGCAAAATATGCGAATCCTCCAGGATATGTCACTGAAGCTACTCAACGGGCTGGTGTAAAAAGCCAAATTTCTGCTGCTGCAGCTGGAGGGCCTAATGATGTCTCAAATACAAGCGCATTACCCGGAATACAAAAAGCCCAGTCAATAAATGAAGTAAGAAAGAATGGGTTTGATAAAAACGCAAGAGAGTTCGACTCAATCGTGGAAAACGGATACGTTATTATTGGATCTCCAAGCCAGGTAGCTGAGCAACTAAGAGAAATTGTCCATGATCTCCATTTTGGCCAGTTAATGCTTTTACTACAATATGGTAATATGACAAAAAAAATAGCAAATTATAATACTCAGCTCTATGCAGAGAAGGTCATGCCACAACTCTCTGATGTCTGGTCTGAATGGGAAAACCATTGGTGGCCAAAACCTTTGCCTATGTCAAATAGAGCATTACCAAATAACATTAGCAACTCTATAGCAGCAGAGTAAAATCTTAAGCTTTTATAAATACTTATAAGAAATGGTTATAAAATGGATTCCCCTTCGGTTACAAAAATTACTATTTCTGGTAACTCTAGTCGCGTTTGGCGTAAGGGAAACGGTCAAGTAATAGGATTTTTGGCTGGCTTCGGAGGACTGCCTAAATGGATATCTTTTCTCGACCTATTAGCAGAAAAATATGAGGTTATTGTTCCTTCCATTCCTGGCTTTCCAGGAGCTTTAGGACATAATAATTATGATAACCACCTCGAATGGATAATTGCCATTCACGATATTCTAAAAGAATCAGGCCTTCTGAACAATTCATCTTTGATAGGCTCTGGTCCAGGTGGATCTCTAATAGCTGAAGTAGCTGCTCTCTGGCCAAATCAAGTAAAGAATATATCATTGATTTCTCCGTGGGGGATATCAAGTGATGAGGCACCGATGGCAGATCCATGGGCTCAAAGGTCTCATGAAATAGCTAGTTTAATGTGCAACAACCCAAAATTGTGGGATCAATTAAAAACCCAACCAGAAGATGCAGACATCATTGAATGGCCTATTGAACAAGCAAGAGCCCTAGAAGCTAGTGCCCGTATATTCTGGCCTCTAGGAAATACCGGACTGATAAAGAGACTTAGTCGAATAACCTGTCCAACGTTAGTTATTCGGGGTGATAATGATAGAGTTATTTCTGATAAATATATCAATAACTTCAATGAAAAAATTAAAGCAAAAAAAGAAATAAAAATCATTAAAAACGCAGGACATCTCGCGGAACTAGATCAACCACATGAAGTAGCTGAAGCTATTCACTCTTTTATAACTAAGTTATAAATTTAGACTTAAAAATAAAAGTTAACCATGGATATAAATAATAACTCGTGGCAATCAATCACTATTCTTTTAAACATAAACCAATGCATTGCTTCAAGAGTTTGGCTAATACTGCATAGTCAGGACAGTATTTAGTCTAATGAATAGTTAATTTTAAAATATTACCTTAATAGAGGAAAACTTATGAGTTTGCACGAGCAAGTAGCATTCGTAACTGGTGCCTCCGGTGGAATTGGTAGCGCCATAATCGAAAGATTTATTCTTGAAGGAGCTATTGTTATAGCCGCAGATATAGATGCCAATCGCTTAAAACAATTAAAAATAAAATATAATAATAGAAATGACATTCTAACAACAGTCTCACTTGACGTATCAAATTATGAACAGGTGAAAAGCACAATTGATAAAATAATAGAGAGATTTAAAAAAATAGACATCTTAATAAATAATGCAGGGTTTTCTCCTAAAAAAAAGAACTGGCTAGATTGTGATATTGAAGAATGGCATAATGTTTTAAATGTTAACCTTAGTGGAGAGTTTTATTGTGCCCGATGCGTCGCCCCTCAAATGATAAAACAAAGAAGTGGACGTATAGTTAATTTATCATCCTCAGCATGGCGACACGGTGGAGTAGATGGAGGTGGTGGTGTTCCCTATACATCATCCAAAGCGGGAGTTATAGGACTTACGAGATCTCTAGCTAAGGCACTTGGAATATACGGCATTACAGTGAATGCTATTGCCCCTGGACCAACACACAGCCCTATGACAGAAAGCTGGCTTCCTCAGCAAGAAGACAATCTTAGTAACTCAATTCCACTTGGACGTGTTGGTGAACCAAAAGACATAGCAAACGCAGCTCTATTCTTAGCCTCTGATCAAGCTTCATTTATTACTGGTCAATGCATAGACGTTAATGGTGGATTAACTTTTAGTTAAATTTATTAAAGGATATAATAATGGGAAAACCAAATATAGATAATATCTCATTAGAAAATATCTGTGATGAATTAAGAAATAAAAACATAAGTGCATTAGATTTAGCTGATTGGGCAATAGATAACCATCAAAGATATGGAAGTCATTTAAACGCCTATAAAACATGGGATGAAGACAAATTAAAAACCCAAGCAAAAGCTGCCGATGCCACATTTAATGCAGGAATAGATTTAGGTCCATTACAAGGAATTCCTATTTCTATAAAAGACCTGTTTGGAGTTTCAGGCTATCCAACTTTTGCTGGATGTCCCCGTCAACTTCCAAAAAAATGGCAGACACAAGGACCCGTAGTAAACTCTATACGAAACCAACTAGCTATAATATCAGGAAAGAGCCATACGGTACAATTCGCGTATGGTGGAATGGGCTTTAATCAACATTGGGGAGCCCCTCGAAATCCATGGGACTCTAACGACCATAGATCTCCTGGAGGGTCCAGCTCCGGTGCAGGAGTAAGCTTAGGAGAGCAGTCAGCTATAATAGCTATTGGAAGTGATACTGCAGGGTCCGTAAGAATACCAGCTTCAATGACAGGAAATGTCGGCATGAGACCAACAGCAGGTCGCTGGTCTACAAAAGGCATAGTTCCACTTAGCTCGCCTTTAGATACAGCAGGCCCTTTAACGCGATCAGTAGCAGACTTAGCTATTGTATTTAGCTCTATTGACCCATTAATACACGAAGAATCAGTCTCATTCATATCGCGATTAAGAGCCGCGTCTCTATCTGATTTTAATATTGGTATTTGTGATTGGTATTTTGATGATTGTGAACCAGGGATATCAGAGGGAGTTAAAAAAGCAATTGATGAGCTAACAAATAAAGGTCTTAGAACCTCATCGATAAAATTACCCTATTTAGATGAAACCACAAAAATATTTTCAAAAGGTGGACTTCATATAGGTGAATTTACCAATTTTATTAATACTGAAATGTCTGACTTTCGTAAGGATCTAGATCCAACAGTAGCCATACGTATTAAGGAAGCTGAAAATTTTCCAGCTAGTGAACATATAAAACGAATTAAAGCGATAGAACGAATGTCCATAGAGGCTAACGCTGCTTTCGGAGGCTTTCATGCCATAGTTGGACCCACTCTACCAATGACCCCACCTAAAATGTTAGATATAGTAGACCCCGACGTGCACCTTTCGGCCAATTTTTTCTGTGTACGAAACACTAACACCGTAAGCCTTCTAAAGCTTTGCGCAATTACAATTCCTGTATCACTGGATAATTCAAAAATGCCAGTTGGATTACAAATAATATGTCCAAGCGGCAAAGAGGAAACTGCAATAGCTGTCGCATTAGCCTTCGAAAAAACACTAGGCACATCAGTGCAACGCATAGGAATGCCACCAATGTGCCCTTTTAACTAATAACCCAACTCGGATCTGGCTTCTATAGCGGCATTCTCCATTGTCATAAATTCAGCGCCTTCAGCTATTAGGCGATCAATCAACCCCTCTAAAGCCAACATACGGAATCCTCTTCCAATAACATATGGGTGCATAGTGTAAGTTAAAATTCCCCAATTTACCGATTTTTTCATATACAAGAACTCATCATACCAACTATTCATTACATCACGAGCAGAATTTAGACCTGGCATTAAAAAATCAGGCGTACGAAAAAATTCGAAATGAGGATGGTCATCAAGAGACCAGCTTATGGGGAGTTCAACCAAAGATGTCTCTTCACCATATTGGTAACACTCACCTAAAGAAAATTTATCACCACGCCTAGCTCTATATGGAATATAATCAGACCCCATAAGACTACTGTCATATTTAAAATCATGTTTAATTAATAAATCAATGGTAGAATCGCTCAAATCCCATGAAGGCGAACGATAACCCCTAGCTTTTTTACCTGATATCTTTTCTATAGCAAGATTAGCTCGCACCATGTCATTCTCTTCTTCCTCACGCGACTGATTGGCAGGTGGTATATGAGCCCAGCTATGATGGGCTATTTCATGCCCCCCCTCTAGAACTTCTTCACATTCTTGAGGATGACTTTCAATAGTAAATCCTGGTACAAACCATGTTGAACTTAGAGCTCTTTCTTTTAATGTATTTAGTATACGACCAGAAGCAACCTTGTGACCAAATTCGCCTCTTGAGAGAGGCGTTTGGGTAGTCATACCGCGCGATATGAAACCGGATTGTGTATCAAAGTCAAAAGTAAGACATACGATGTGCCGAGGCATAATTAACTCCATATATTATTTTTTTTATTAGTATCGCAAAATCAGTATCGAGTGTAGTAAATCATTAAACTAGTTATACGTTTCAATGAGGTAAAGATGTCTATAAAAAATCTAGGTATTATTCTACACGGTGCAACAGGACGAATTACTTCAACTCAGCATCTACGTAACGCATTAATACCTATAATCGAAGAAGGTGGATTAAATATAAACAACAGCACAGTAATGCCCAAAATACTGCTGGTTGGTCGTAATGAGAAACGTTTACAAGAGATAGCTAAAACTAATAATAATTTAAAGTGGACTACTAACATTGATAGTGCATTAACAGATGACTCATACTCTATTTTTTTTGATGGTGCAGCTACTGGTCAACGTTTCAATACTTTAATAAATGCGATAAATTCAGGTAAGCACATATATACCGAAAAACCTGTAGCTTCAAAAGTATCAGATGGCTTAAAATTACTTAACCAGGCCGAAGCTGCTAACATTAAACATGGTGCTGTAGAGGATAAATTATACCTTCCAGGTTTTATAAAGTTAGCAAACCTAATAGAAACAGGATTTATTGGCCGTATTTGTAGTTTTCGTTTAGAATTTGGGTGGTGGGTATTTGATGGTAAATCCACACCATCACAGCGCCCTAGCTGGAATTATAGAAAGAGTACCGGCGGAGGTATATTATCTGATATGCATCCCCACTGGAGATATGTAATTGAAAATATACTTGGACCAATTCGAAATATAACTAGCTCAACATCCACCTCTCAGCCTGAAAGAATTGACGAAAATGGAAAACAGTTTCTGGTAGACGTTGAGGATAGCTCAACTACTCTGGTTGAGCTAGAAAATGGTGCACATGGTTCTATTTTAAGTTCATGGGCTACAAGGGTACGTAGAGACGATCTTGTAACCTTTCAAGTAGATGGAACTAAGGCATCTGCCGTCGCTGGTCTGCGGCGGTGCTGGGTACAATCAGAACAAGAAACACCAAAGGTAACCGGATTCGATCTAGGTAGAAATGCTAATAAAGGTAAAGACGGTCTAGATTACCTTCAGGATTGGAAAGAAATTTCCGACACATCACCTTATATCAACCCTTATAGAGTTGGCTGGGAAGGTTTTATTAGTAATGTTGTAGCCGACGTCCCGTTTAAATCTGATTTACGTGAAGGCATAAGAGACCTACAACTGGCAGAGGCTAGTTTTAAGAGTGCAAAAGAACACATATGGGTACCATTAACTAAAATTTAAATAACTAGATTAATATGTTATAGCTTATTTACCCAACATATAAATATATGAAAGAATAAAATGACTACTTTGCCAATCCTAGAACTCGGCGATGATCCATTCGAACGAGGTCTTATTCATGGACGTGAGCTAGAAGTAAAAATAAATAAGAATATCGATACCTATATAAATCGTTTTGCAGCTAGCGGCCTTGATGAGAGCTCTGCCCGCAAAGAAGGTGAGTCTTGGATTGAAGTTATAGCAAAGCAAAATTTTGAATATTCAGAAGAAATGAGAGGTATATCTGAAGGAGCAAAGATAAACTTAGGTGATATAGCAATGCTTAATGCGCGTTACGAAATTACCTTTGGATTATTTGGAAAAGATGCAAAAGTTATTGACCGTATCAAAATGGCCGGTGAAGCTGACGGTTGTTCAACTTTTGGTATTTTACCTGAGGCAACTAAAAACGGTCACACTATAATTGGTCAGAACTGGGACTGGCTTGCAGGAATCCATGGATCTTGCGCAGTTCTTAAAATTTGCCGTTCAAATGGCACCAACTTAATTTGTTTTACAGAAGCTGGGATAGTTGGCGGAAAAATGGGTGTAAATGAATTCGGGATAGGCCTTGTTGAAAATGGTCTAGTTTCAGATCATGACGGCATAAATGAATATGAGAAACCATTTCACATGCGCTGTAGAGAAATACTGGATGCACAAACCTATGAAATGGCTCTAAACCCAGTAATATCATCAAGAAGAGTTTGTTCAGCTAATTTTATGATAGGACATTCTGATGGTGAAATTATTGACTTGGAAACAAGTCCTAATAATATTTCTTATCATTACCCAGCAGAAGGATTAATAACCCATTCTAACCATTTTCTAGATGCCCGTCATGGGCCTTCACAAATGGAAAAAATTTCTTCTAGCACACTTTATAGAGCTAATCGATTAGATAGGTTATTAAGAAAAAATATAGGAAGTTTAGATATAGAAAAATGCCAAAAGGCTTTAGCTGATCATTTTGGTCTTCCTAACGCCATATGTAGACATCCTGATAAAAATATTTCCAAGGCCAAACAAACTATGACAAACGCCGCATTCGTAATTGATTTAAATTTAAGAAAAATGAACGTTGCTAATGGTCCTCCATGTTCAAATTCATTTATAAGCTGTTCGTTAGAAATGTAATTATTAAGTCACATGATTAAGAGCTAAACATCAAAGAAAGATAAATAAAAATGCGCTGGACTAACCGCCGTGAGAAATTCCGTAAACTATTATTAGAAAGTTCATGTGTTCACCCAGGCTCAGTGTATGATCCCATTTCCGCTAGGATAGCAGAGGATCTGGGTTTCGAAACTGGAATGTTCGCTGGGTCAATTGCTTCAATGACAGTCCTAGGTGCACCAGATATTGTAATGTTAACCTTAACTGAATTTGCTGACCAAACACATAGAATATGTAGGGCTGGTGATTTACCTCTTATAGTTGATGCGGATCATGGCTATGGAAACGCTTTGAATGTGATGCGAACGGTAGAAGCACTTGAAAATGCCGGCGTCTCCGCTCTTACAATAGAAGATACAGAACTTCCACCAGCCCATGGTAGAGGTAATAGTCGACGTCTTATAAAAATTGATGAAGGCATAGGAAAAATGAAAGCGGCACTAGAAGCCCGCTTTGATCCAAACCTTGTTATAATGGGACGTACCAGTGCACCCGCAATAACTGGTATTGAAGACACAATTTCCAGGGCTATAGCTTATGAAAAAGCTGGTGTAGATGTAATGTTTTTCGCCGGCATGAAAACCAAGGCAGAACTTGATGCAGTATCGGAAAAAATAAATATCCCAATAATGCTTGGAGGTGCTACTGATGAACTTTCTGATAGAAAATACCTTGCCAGCAAGAATGTTAAAATAGCATTACAAGGACATATACCATTTTCAGCAAGTGTGGGTGCGGTATTCGAAACACTCAAAGCATTAAGAGAAGGTATTGGCCCTAAGGACATTTCTCATTCAGGGTCAAGCAAAATTATGTCAAAAGTTTTGCGTAATGATAAGTACGATTATTGGACTACTAAATATCTAGGTGATATTTAATTTTATACAAAAATTTAAAATAATCCTTTTACCAACCCATCTTCATCAAGACCTATATTATTAGCGGCAGGCGTTTTAGGGAGTCCCGGCAAAGTCATAATTTGTCCACAGATGGCTACGATAAATTCTGCTCCAGCTGATAATCTTACTTCTCTGATTGGTACAACATGATCAACTGGAGCACCTTTGAGGTTAGGGTCTGTTGAAAAACTATATTGGGTTTTAGCCATACATATAGGAAAATGTTTGTACCCTTTTGACTCCCAACTCTTTAGAAGATCACGAATTGACTTATCAGCAATGGCTTCGCTAGCTCCATATATTTGTTTAGTAATTATGTTTATTTTGTCGAAAAGACCCATATCATCTGGATATAGAGTATTATATTTAGAATCTCCACTATCAGCCAGATCAGCTACTTTGTAAGCTAGATCTTCAACACCAGCTGAGCCATCACTCCAATGGTTACACTCTATGACATCTACGCCTTTCTCGTTAACACTATTCTTTATAATAGAAATTTCTTCATCCGTATCGCTAGTAAATCTATTAAGTGCAACTACAACTGGGACACCAAATTTACTAATATTGGAGATATGGCGATGCAAATTGCTAAGTCCTTCAATGACTGCAGCAACATTCATTTCTTGTAGGTCTTTAGCTAACACCCCACCATGTTGTTTCAAGGCTCTTACTGTTGCAACTATAACAACTGCATCTGGCTCAAGGCCTGATTTACGACACTTTATATTAAAAAATTTCTCAGCCCCTAAATCAGCCCCAAATCCCGCTTCTGTAACTACGTAATCGGCTAAACGTAAAGCCGTATCAGTAGCGATAACTGAATTACAACCATGGGCTATATTCGCAAAAGGACCACCATGCACAAAAGCCGGATTATTTTCTAAAGTTTGTACTATGTTTGGCATTAATGCATCTTTTAGTAATACAGACATGGCTCCATCACCAGAAAGATCACGAACCGTAACTTCCTCATCATTAAAATTAGAGCCAATGACAATATTTCCTAAACGTCTACTAAGGTCTGGGAGTGATGTTGCCAGACAGAATATTGCCATTACTTCAGAAGCTACAGAAATATCAAATCCAGTTTCTCGTGGAAATCCGTTTGAGACTCCACCTAATGAAACCACCACATGGCGTAATGCTCTATCATTGATATCTAAAACACGTTTCCAATCTAGTTTACGGCTATCAATAGATAAAGCGTTTCCCCAATGTATATGATTATCTATTAGAGCACTCATCAAATTATGTGCTGCTCCAATAGCATGAATATCACCTGTAAAATGTAAGTTTATATCCTCCATGGGAATTACCTGCGAAT
>CEQM01038803.1_pt1 | contig 11119 bp, 11 predicted proteins | sample 531111 | NCBI WGS metagenome assembly CEQM01 (sample SAMEA2621278, study PRJEB7988) | marine metagenome | biome: marine biome (ENVO:00000447); feature: deep chlorophyll maximum layer (ENVO:xxxxxxxx); material: "saline water (ENVO:00002010), including plankton (ENVO:xxxxxxxx)" | depth 120 m
TTGGCGGTTTATTTTCTGTTGCACTATCTGTTCTCCTAAGAGACCTTCCAGTTAAGAAGTATAATGCTCTATATTGTCCGGACTTTCCTCTTCAAAATATGAAGCGATAAGACGACTTACATCGCAAAAGTATATATATTTTTGTAATATGAATAAAACAATATTAGCAATTGAAACTTCATGTGATGATACATCTGCATCTATTATTTCTGATGGAAATATAAAGTCTAATATTATTTCTTCACAAATTGATCATAAAAAATTAGGTGGAGTAGTTCCAGAGATCGCATCAAGATCTCATCAAAAAAATATAATATACATAGTTGATTCAGCACTTTCAGAGGCTGGTATTAATAAAAAAGAGTTAGATGCTATTGCTTTTACAATTGGTCCTGGTTTATTAGGTTCTTTATTGGTCGGATCTACTTTTGCAAAATCATTAGGTTATTCTTTGGGAATACCAATAATAGGTGTAAACCATTTAAAAGCACATGCTTTTTCTCATACCATAAATAAAAAAGATATAAAGTATCCTTTTTTATCCTTATTAGTGAGTGGGGGACATACTCAAATTATTTTAGTTAAATCATATAATAATATGGAAGTAGTTGGAGAAACTAGAGATGATGCAGTAGGTGAGGCTTTTGATAAATGTGCTAAAATAATGGGCTTAGATTATCCAGGTGGACCACTTATTGATAAGTACTCAAAAAATGGTGATCCTAATTTATATTCTTTCCCAGATACTAATGTTCCTGAATTGGATTTTTCTTTTAGTGGGATTAAAACTTCATTTCTTTATTTTATAAATGATAAAATCAAAGAAAATAAGAATTTTATAAGTGAAAACATTAATAATATCTCAGCCTCAATCCAAAAAAAACTTATAGATATGTTACTTAATAAACTTATTATTGCTCTAGATAAATATAAGGTTCAAAATATATCAATTTGTGGAGGAGTAGCAGCAAATTCTTTATTGAGAGAGGAGATGATTAATTTTTCAAATAAATTTGAAATAAAGGTTAATATTCCAAAAATGGAATATTGTACTGATAATGCTGCAATGATTGCTAATTATGCATCTTATATGTATGATGAAAAAAAATTTTCTGACTATGATATAGTTCCATTTTCTAAAAATTCTTTATAAAAATGTCCAGAGATAAAATTTTAATAAATAATAAAAAATCAAATTTTAATTATCAGTTTTCTGATAAATTTATTGCTGGCTTAGTTTTAAAAGGTACAGAAATAAAATCTATTAAAGAATCATCTGTTAATTTTTCAAATTCATATTGTGTGATAAATAATAATGAGATTTTTCTCAAAGGAATGAATATTAAAGAGTATTTATATGGAAATATTAATAATCATCAACCAGATAGAGATAGAAAATTACTTTTAAGTAAAAAGGAAATAAATCAAATCAAAAAAAAAGTTGTAGAGAAGAAATTTTCTTTAATTCCTATAAAATTATTTGTTAATAATAGAGGTTTAGCGAAGATAGAAATAGGTTTAGGTAAGGGGAAGAAAGAGTACGATAAAAGAGAGGATATTAAACAAAGAGATATTAGTAGAAAAATTAGAGAGGATATTTAAAAATATCTAATTATTAAATCAATTAGTTTTTGTTTAAATGAATTATAAGGAGGTGTTAATAAGTCAGTAGGGCTAAAAGATGAAAATTGTTTAAAAACACTTTTTTTATTAGAAAGCTCTTTAAATCCATATTCACCATGACACCTACCAAAACCGCTATTATTTATACCACCAAAAGGAAGATTATAATTAGAATAATGTAGAGTATTATGATTGATGCATACTCCTCCAGAGGATGTTTCATCTAAAACTTTATTAATATTTTTATTATTTCTACTAAAAATATAAAGAGCTAAAGGTTTTTCTTTTTCATTGATCATGGAAATAACATCCTCAATTTTTTCATATGTAAATACTGGTAAAATAGGACCAAAAATTTCTTCATTGTAAATATTTGAATTACTACTAATATTTTCAATAATAGTAGGTTCAATAAAATTATCATTTGAATTTAATTTACCACCATATATTATTTTTGAACCGTTTTTATCTGCATTTTCTAGTAAACTTTTTAATCTTTTAAAATGATGATTATTTACTATTCTACAGTAAGAGGAAGAGTTAAATGAGTCTTTCGTGTAAAGATTTTTAATATTTTTGATCAAATATTCAACGAATTTTTCTTTAATATCCTTATGAACAAGAACATAATCAGGTGCTATACAAACTTGTCCATTATTTATAAGTTTTGCCCATATTACTCTTTTAGCAGCTTTTTTTAAATTACAATTTTTATCAATAATTGTGGGGGATTTTCCACCAAGTTCAAGAGTTAATGATGAAAGATGTTTTGATGCAGCTTCCATAACCTTTTTTCCAATAGTGGGGGAGCCTATAAATAGTATGTGATTAAATTTTAATTTAAGAAGATCTTGTGCAACTTCAACCCCTCCTAATACCACAGAAACCTCATTTTCATTAAAAGTATTCTCAATTATTTTTTTTATGATTAAAGATGATTCAGATGTAATTTCAGAGGGTTTAATTAATACAGAGTTTCCAGCTGATATCGCATTAATTAATGAAATAAATGTCAAGTTTATTGGAAAATTCCAAGGCGTAATAATTAAAACAACTCCCTTTGCTTCATACTTAATATAAGATTTTGATCCAATTAAAGTTATAGGTGTTTTTACATATTGATTTTTCATCCATTTCCCTAAATTGTTAATTGTATGGTTTATCTCTGAGATCACTGGAAATATCTCAGTTAAATCAACTTCTGTAGGGTTTTTTTTAAAATCTTTTTTTAGAGCAAGTTTAATATCATCTCTATACTCAAGAATATTTTTTTTTAATATTTTAAGTTTCTTAATTCTTTCATTTCTAGTAGAATTATTTACTTTGTTTTGGTTAGTTACTAACTGTTTATGAAGTATTTCTAATTTTTTATTCATTATTTGATAATGTTCATTCCAAGATAACAAAATAATATACCTAAAACCGAGCTGAAAATTGAATAAAATAAAAATGATAACATTTTGCCTTCATTTAATAAGTTCAAAGAATCAACTGAATATGCTGAAAATGTTGTAAAACCCCCACAAAAACCAATAATTAAGAAATAATTTAAATATTCAGAAAAATCTTTAGAAACTCCAAGAGAATATTTAATTAGAACACCTACTATAAAACATCCTAATATGTTAATCAAAAATGTATTTAAGGGAAAATTAAAATTAGAAATGTTGAATTTTAAAATTAACATTCTCAGAATTGAACCAATCATTCCCCCAGCTCCTACCAAAAATATTTCTTTCATTTATCTTTTTTTTCTACAAAATTTAGGGATGCAGAATTGATACAGTATCTTAAACCAGTTGGATTTGGTCCATCATTGAAAATATGACCCAGATGTCCCTGACAATTAGAACAAACTACTTCAACTCTATTCATTCCATAGCTATTGTCATCAACAAAATTTACATAATTTTTATCTTCAATATCAAAAAAACATGGCCACCCAGTTCCAGATTCATATTTTGTTTCGGATGAAAAAAGATTTTGTCCACATCCTGCACACTTATATTCTCCTTCTTTTTTATTATTCCAATATTTTCCAGTAAATGCTCTTTCTGTCCCTTTTTCTCTGAGTATATAATATTGTTCTTTAGTTAATTTTTCTTTCCAATATTTCTCTTCTTTTTCCTGAGAAACACAACTAGAAGAAGCTGAAAGAAATAAAAAAACACTAACTAAAATTCTCATTTACTAATGTTTACGTCTAATTGAGGGAAAGGGATGTTTAAATTATTTTTTGGAAATTCTTTATATACCTTTTCATTAAAATCAAACTTAACACTTAAAAAGTTTTCGGATTTAACCCAGACCCTTACCATGATATTAACTGAACTATCTGCCAATTCTGAAATAACGACCATAGGTTCCATATCATTTAAAATTCTTTCGTCATCTTTAATCCACTTTAATAATAGAGATTTTGCTTTATTAAAATCATCTCCATAAGCAATTGAAAAAGTCCATATTACTCTTCTAATATCTTCTGAGGAGTAATTAGTTACCATAGACGTTTGAAGTATTCCATTAGGAATAATTACTCTTCTGTTATCAACAGTAGTTAAAATTGAATTAAAAATTTGAATTTCTTTAACTGTTCCCTGAGTACCTTCATATTCTATAAAATCTCCAACCTTAAAAGGTTTAAAAAAAAGTATCATTACTCCAGCTGCAAAGTTTTGTAAAGTATCTTTAAGTGCTAATCCTACAGCTAATCCTGCAGCTCCAAGTATTGCCAAAAACGAAGTCATTTCAACCCCAACCATTGAAAGGACTGAAATTATAAGAGCTACTTGTAATGTTATTGAAAGTAAAGATTTAAAAAACGGTCTTAAAGATTCATCAATTTGTTTTGATTTTAAAAAGTTATCAAGAATAGAAATTGATTTCCTAATTAATCTTAGTCCAAAAAAAAGGAAAAATATTCCTAACAATATTTTAGGAGAATATTCAACTATAGAATTGAATAAAAAATTATAATTTTCGGTATTTAAAATATCTGACATAAAACAAATTTAATTTAATCTTCTGGATAAGGAATAAAAATTATCTTAGAATTATTATTTATAACTGTTAGTAAGCAACAGTACTCTTTATAATTTTTATATTTCTCTTTAAAAATATCTAATTCTGAAATAATTTTTTTTTCATGTAAAATTTCTACGTAACTAGCAAAATACATCCAACTATTTTCATTTATTTCATTTTTGTCGATGAGGAGAGTTCCAAGCTTAATCTTATCCTTTGACATTATAATTACTGGGAAGTTTGAAAAATTATTTTCTATTATTTTCTGACAAGTATTTTTTAACTGATCAGCTACCTTTACAAAATCAGAAGTAATTAGTCCAATTTCTTTATTATTCAATTCATCAATATTATCCATATCTAAATAAACTTACTATATTTATGCAAATTTATGCATAGGCTCTCAAAAATTTTATTACTTATCTTATTATCGTGTAATATTTCATTTTCAAATCATATTGTAGGAGGTGAAATCGAGATGATTCATGTTGGTGATGAAAATTCATTTACATATGAAGTTAAATTAGTTCAATATTTTGACTGTGCTCAAACAGCTAATCCTGGGCCTGATAACTTGATAACATATTCTATTTTTAGAAAATCAGATGGAGCTTTTATGCGCGATGGAACAATGTTTATTACAAATCAAGAATTCGTTCCATATACTAATCCAGATTGTGCTCTAGGATTTCTGTGTACGTTAAAAGTTGAATATTCACATGAAATTACTTTAGATCCTGAAGAATTTAGTCATCCTGATGGTTATGTTATTGTTTGGGAGAGATGTTGTCGTAATTGGGAAACAAAAAATTTAGTTAATCCAGGATGGAATGGTATGACCTATACTCTATATTTTCCACCTATTGTTGATGCTACTGGAAAACCATTTGTTAATTCTTCACCAAGACTATTTCCTCCACTAAGTGATTATGCTTGTGTAAATCAACTTTTCTATATAGATTTTGCTGGTACAGATGATGATGGTGATTCTATTTCATATTCTCTAGCAGCTCCGTTAGATGATCATCAAGATAATAATAGTAATATTGTTGCTTTACCAGAAACAACTCCACCTCCTCATCCAATCGTTGATTTTGCTCCTGGATATACTTTAGATAATATGATACCTGGAGACCCAGCACTATCAATATCAAATAATGGATTTATTACGGTTACTCCAACAGAAGTAGGCTTATATGTTTTTTCAGTAAAAGCAGAAGAATTTAGAAATGGAGTTAAAATTGGTGAGTCAAGAAGAGATTTTCAAATGCTTGTTGTTGATGGATGTAATCCTCCTGATCCACCTGAAGCTTTGGTTAAAGTTCCAGGTCAACTTGATTTTTATAAAGAAGATGATACAATTGTTTATGTAGCATCCCAACCTAAATGCTTTGACTTATTTGTAACTGATGATATTGGAACTAATGTATCACTTAATGCAATAGCTGTTAATTTTGGTAAAGAAGGTAGTGACTTAGATGATATTTTCTCATTTAGTGAAGGCTCAATAAATTCTGCAGGAGACACTCTTAAAGTAGAAGTATGTGTTTCTGATTGTCCATATGTTCAAAATGAACCTTATCTTATTGATTTAATTGCAGCAGATGATGCATGTCCGCTTCCACAAAGAGACACTGTAAGAGTTACAATTATTGTAGAGCCTCCTACTAATCAGGATCCTTATTTTGTAAACCAGAATGATACAAATTATGTTAGTATTAACTGGAACTCACAATATTCTACTGAAATTATTGGTGCAGATATTGATTTAGATAGTCTGAGTATGGATTATTTTATTATTCCGGATAAACCTGGATATAATATTGAGGATTATGGGATTTCTTTCAATGCTTTAGAAAGTGGCGCAGGTTCTATATCTTCATTCTTAAACATAGATACATACTGTAGGCAATACGATTATTCAGACAGATCAAATTTCCTTTTGGGAATAGTTTTAGATGACCTAGATACTTGTGATATATTAAATCAGGACACTATATTTTATGATTTAACTGTTGAACTTCCTGATAATTCTGGACCTAAGTTAACTTCTGATAAAGAAATTACAGATTCAGTTAACTCTAGACCTAATTTTTCAATTGTAGAAATAGAAACTAATTTATCCGGTTCTTATTCAATGAATTTATTTTCTGATGACCTTGATAATGATACTTTGATTATGAATGCTGAAGGAGTTGGTTTTAATTTAGAAGACATTAATGGATTATTTTCATCAAATAGTTTTGAAAGAGGGCATATTGAAGGGCAATTTAATATTGATTTAGAGTGTGTGAATTTTCCTTATAATGATATTAATGAGTATAAAATTAACTTTATTACTGAAGATATTGATTTTTGTCAGGAAACAAATGCTGATACTATTCAGCTAATTATTAAGATAAACATTGACGAAAATAATGATCCTGTAATTCATAATGAAACGGAATATATTATACAACCTAATAAAACTTTTGAAGTGGATATAACTGCATCAGATGCGGATAACGATTTGATTTTATTAGAATTAATATCTGAAGGATTACCTGGAGACTTTCAGTTTAATCAATCATCTGGCGTTGGAGAAGTGTCAAGTAAACTTATTTGGAATCCAACTTGTGATTTTCTAGGTTCAGACTTTGGCCCTAAAGGATATAACTTAACTTTCAAAGTCCAAGATAATAATTGTCCATATTTTGGAGAAAGTACTAAAAGAATTAAATTTTTACTAGAAAAACCTGTAGTTGATTGGGACACTTTTATTCCCCCTAATGCATTTAGTCCAAATGGTGATGGAATAAATGATGTTTTTAAGTTAACTAATTTAAATGAACCTTCTCAAAATTTACCTATAGATGGTTGTGATGATAATTTTGAGTCTATAATTTTTGTCGATAGGACTGGAGTTGAAGTATATAAGACAAATGATAAATATTTCGAGTGGGATGGTGGCAATAGGTCACCAGGAGTATATTTTTATTATATAAAATATACAAAATCTGAATACAAAGGCTCTGTGACTATTGTTTATTAAATTTTTTTAAGAGAATCTGATATATCATTGATAATATCATCTGTTTCTTCTAGGCCAATATAGAATCTGATATAGTTTTTAGGAAGAAGTTCAGTCTTAGAATAGTATTTACTTTTAATATCATATCTAGCAATTTCAGGAAATATTAATGATTCATGACCACCCCATGAGGCTGCCATTCTAAAATAGTTAAGATTATTACAGAATTTTTCAATCTTTTTTTCATTTTCAGTATTTAATATTAATGTAAATTGACCACATGGTTTTTTTAAATATTTTTTTACTAAATCTTTCTGATTAAAATTCTTTGAGTGAGGATATAAAACTGATTTGACTTTATTATTTTCCTCCAAAAATTCAACTACTTTAGGTGTTGAATGACTTACATAATTCATTCTTATTTTTAAAGTTCTTAAACCATTTATAAATAACCATGAATTAAAAGGGGATAAAACTCCACCTAATAACTTAAATTCCGAATTATAAATTTCATCAATTATTTCATTAGAGCTACAAATAACACCCCCCATAGCATTAGCGTGTCCGCCGATATATTTTGTTGCGGAATGAACAACAATATCTATGCCCCAATCTGAAGGATTACAGTTTATAGGAGATGCATAGCTATTATCTATAATTGTAATTATATTATTTTTTTTTGCAATTTTAGATATTCCCTCCAAATCTTGCATTTCATAAGTCCATGAATTTGGACTTTCTAAATAAATTAGTTTTGTATTTCTCTTAATTCTTTTAACAAAATTATTAGTATCCTTTCCATCAACAAATGAAATTTCTATTCCATGTTTAGGTAAAATTTCTTTTAATAGTTTATCAGTTCCTGTATAAGGTTGTTTTACGCTTATCATATGCTCTCCTGATTTAACTTGAGATAGAATTGCTGTAGAAATTGCAGCCATGCCACTACTTAGGGCTATAGAACTTTCTGTCTTTTCTAGTGCTGCAATTTTATTTTCTAATATTCTTGTTGTTGGATTATGACCTCTTGTATAAAAAGGAACATTATTTTTTTTGATCATTGCTGCTCGCATATCCTCCACATTAGAAAATAGAAAATTGGAATTAGAAAATATTGGTGGTATAGCAGCGTTAAAATAATCTTCTCGATTTTCACCAAGTTGATTTATAATATCTTTAATCATTTAGTAGTTATGTTGTATCTACGAAATTATAATAATTTTTATAAACTATATTTATAATATGGAAAATAAAGTAGTAGTAATTACTGGAGGGTCATCAGGAGCTGGAGAGGCTTTAGCATATAAATTTTCAGCTGAAGGTTTTAATGTAGTAATTGGAGGAACAAATCTTGAAAGATTAAAAAATGTTCAATCCAAGGTTAAATTATTAGGATCAAAATGTGAGTTAGTTGTTCATGACGTATCAGTTGAAAATGATGTAAAAAAATTGATTGACCATACAATAAATTCATTTGGCAGATTAGATGTTTTAATTTGCAATGCCGGAATTTCTTATCGATCAGTTTTTGAAAATGCTAATTTAGATGTTTTTGAAAAGTTATTTAGAATTAATTTTTTTGGATCTATTTACTCTGTAAAATATTCAATTCCTCATCTTACAAAAACTAAGGGGTCAATTATTGCTATTTCTTCTTTAAATGGATTCATTGCGACACCAACTAGATCAGCTTATGTTTCTTCAAAGCATGCTATGCAAGGTTTTTTTGATTCCATAAGACTTGAACTCAAGAATAAAAATGTTCATGTTATGGTTGCATCACCAGGTTATTTCGAAAGTAACTTTAGAAAAAACACTCTTAAAAGTGATGGGAATAAAGAAGGGAATACATCACGAGATGAAAAGGGTATGATGCCTACTGAAGTTTTAGTAGATAAAATTTTTGAAGGGTATAAAAAGAAAAAAAGAAATTTGATATTTACATTTAGAGGAAAGCTTGCTTACCTACTTAAAAATTGGTTTCCTAAACTATCAGATAGATTAGCTTACAATGAAATATTAAATGAAAGAGAATCTCTTTTAAAGAATTATTAGTCAATCTTTAGAATATTTTTTTTTCTAATAAATTTATTCTGCTCATTTATCTTAACCTCATACCAAATTTCTGATTCATTAATTATTTTAATTTTTTCTCCTTTTTTTATTAATGAGTAAACATCAGATCCAGATGAAGGATTATTCATAATAAATGTATTATTATATAAAACAATTCCTTCTGCTGATCCTTTAAGGTTAATAATTATAATTAGCGTAATAGCAATAGAAAAAAAGCTTTTTATAAAAATAATTTTTTTATTTTTTGATGTTCTTTGAATGTTTATTAAAAATATAATCATTAAAAAAAATATCAGAGAATAAATTAATTTTTCTTTATTATTCAAATATAATTTTAGGAAAAAATCAATATCTGAATTATCATAAGTTGTTAGTTTATTATCTGAAATAATTTTACTTAAAGATTGATCTGCAATTTTATTGTTATTATTTCTTTGATACTTTGACAAATAATAAACTGATCTCTCAAAGTTTCCTAAATTTTCTTCTATGTGAGATAATTTTAATAACATAGAATTAGTAAATAATTCTTCATTAAAAAATAAACTATCATAGTATACTTTTGCTTCAACATAATTTCCGTCATTAAACAATGAATCTGCCTTTCTCAATAAATCAATATTTGCACTAGAATTTTTAGTTACAAGAAGAAAAAGAAGAAAAATTACAGTTTTAATTTGATTCATTTATGTTTATTTCTAATTCATCAATATTACTTTCTGTTTTTAAAATTAAAGTATAGTTTCCAGCTAAAATAAATTTATTAAAATGTATATAATATGGTTTTTGATTGTTGCTCTTTTCGGTAATTAGATCCCACCTAAACTCATTTATACCTTTTTTTCCTAATTGATCAATTTGCCATATTATGTTCTCCTCTTTTTTTATAATCAAAGAGTATTTTTTTTCATTATTTAAGTAAAAGCTTATTGGAACTTTTTCATAGCTATTCATGATTGGCTCTCTATGTGTATCATTAAATTTTGGTAGGATGAATTTTTCAGTATTTAAAATTTTATCACCTTTTAACATATCTCGATTCATGAAATAGTTATGAATAGGATTTAAATTTATTTTATAAATACCTCTTCCGTGAGAAGAAACAATCATATCATTAGTTTCCCTATCAATTTCTATGTCTGACACACTAGTCATAGGAAAATTATCTCCAATTAAATTCCAAGAAATCCCTCTATCTAATGATATATAAACACCTCTATACAAACCTGCATACAGAATATTTTCGAATTTAGGATCTTCAATTATTAAGTTAACAGGTTCATTTGGAAGGTTTCCTTTTAACCTATTCCATTTTTCTCCATAATTTTCTGATACATATAAGTAATTATTTAAATCATCGTAGTTAATTCCAGTCATTGACATATA
>CEQM01035275.1_pt1 | contig 11107 bp, 8 predicted proteins | sample 531111 | NCBI WGS metagenome assembly CEQM01 (sample SAMEA2621278, study PRJEB7988) | marine metagenome | biome: marine biome (ENVO:00000447); feature: deep chlorophyll maximum layer (ENVO:xxxxxxxx); material: "saline water (ENVO:00002010), including plankton (ENVO:xxxxxxxx)" | depth 120 m
GGATCTGAGCAGCATTCGTGAAGAACTTCATCAAAAATATTTAATTGATTCACTTTTTATTTAAGTTCTTCAGATCAAAATATAAATAAACTGCACCAAATAAAATGAATGCCCCAAAGAAATATAGTGCTAATGTCTGAGCTGTTTCCATATCAAGTCTCTCTGTTTGATATAAGAAAAGAATCACTGATGTTGAAAAACCAAGAATGACTAAAACTATTGTCGCTATTAATTTGTTCTTATTCATAAGTAGATATTATTTATTATAATAAAACAATGGCTAATACATCCACTCTTTATCCAAAAATTGAACCTTTTAATACTGGTTTCTATAACGTTGATGGACATCAAATTTACTATGAGCAATGTGGAAATCCTAATGGAAAACCTGCTATTTTTCTTCATGGAGGACCTGGTGGAGGTGGTAGTGAGGAGGTAAGAAGATTTTTTAATCCTGAAAAGTACAGACTTGTAGTTTTTGATCAAAGAGGTTGTGGAAGAAGTAAGCCTCATGCATGTCTAGAAAATAATACAACATGGCATTTAATTGAAGACATAGAAAATATTAGAGAATTATTAAATATAGATAAATGGCTTGTATTTGGTGGATCGTGGGGAAGTACACTAGCATTAGCTTACTCTCAAAAATATCCAAAATCAGTATCGGAGATTATTCTAAGAGGAGTATTTCTTTTGAGACAGCATGAGCTTGATTGGTTTTACCAATATGGGGCAAGCCAAATCTTTCCTGAAGTTTGGCAAGAATATATTAATATTATTGATGATGATAAAAGGGGTAATTTAATTCTTGCTTACCAAGAAATATTTGCAAGCAACGATGAAGAAAAAAAATTGAAAGCTGCGATCGCATGGTCAAAATGGGAGGCGGCAACCAGTAATCTAAATTATAAGGAAAGTCAGATTACAGAATTTACTGATCCAAAATTTGCTCTAGAATTTGCTCAAATTGAAAATCACTATTTCGTAAATAAAGGTTTTTTTGACTATGAGAATCAATTACTAGATGGAGTCGATGCTATACGTCACATACCATGCGTAATAATTCAGGGAAGATATGATATTGTATGCCCAATTTCGACAGCATGGGAACTCTCAATGAAGTGGCCGGAAGCTGAATTTAAAGTAGCTAAAAACTCTGGTCACTCAGCTTTTGAACACGAAATATCAGAAACTTTAATTCAATATACTGATAAATTTTCTGAAACTTAATCTGGAAGGTCGTTCGGATTTATTACATCATAGTTAGCTAAACTAACAAGGTCATCTTTTTTTAAGATCTTAATAGTGTTTTCAATGGTATCTACAGAAGTTGAAAAAATTGCAGCATTTATACTGGGAAAAGATCTTTTAAGAACAAGACCATATGATTTTGCGAAAGCATCAAAATTAACATTATTTTTGAAAACAACCTCGATGGAGCCGTCTGTGAAATAAATATTTTTATTATTATCTATCAATACTTTTAATTCTCTTTCAGGAATTGAAATATCTACTTGATCAGATTTTATTTTAGAATTAATAGAGTTGAACAAGGATCCTTTTTCTAATTCATAAGCATAATTACCAATTACAACAATACCCTGCCCTGAAATATCATCATTTCTGAGGTGTATGGCATAAGATTCCAAAACTAGTGAATAATCTTTTTCATGCGAACTAATCGATTGAATTTGAGCAGTATTATTTTCTTGGTTTAGATAAACAGGTTCAGATTGTTTAATTTTTCTATCAATAGAATAAGACAAAGTCTGCAACGGAATAAATGTTAATAAAAATAATCCTAAATACAAAAATCTAATCATTTTTTAATTACCCCAAACCCTAATAGCCCAATTATTAAGAGTTCCCTCATCATCGTTATCAGTATAATCGATAATTTTTAGTTTCCAGTCGCCTGTAATATTTTCTCCATAAAAACCATTAACTCCTATAACTGACCATGACCCATTTGGGTTTCCAGAAATATTAGTAAAGGGTTGCAATATATTCATTTCGGTTCCTTGCGGTGAAACAAGCATAATTCCTAAATCTCTTGGTGTATCTTTTGTTAAATATACAGCTAACTGGATATATTCAACAAAATTGTTTGTCGTTGAAGGGTTATATGAAATTGTATTATCTATCAGAGAAAAGCTTGGGATTAATTGATTCTGAGTTTCTTCTGGTGAGTATGACCAACCATACGAATTAAAGGTACCAAGTGAGCCTAAGGTATAAGAAGAAGCAAAATCAAGCGCACTATCTAAATCAAATGCACCGAAACCATACCAGTTATGGAAATGATATCCTGCAGCGTTGGTTTCCCATTCATACTGAACAATATCACTTCTAGTATAGGATCTATCTTCATCAACTTTTCTAGCTGAATTTGCAATTACATGTTTAACCTCTCTCCATGTTAGATCTGGATATGCTTCTAAAAGTACTGCTATAGCACCTGCCACACTTGGAGCGGCAGATGATGTGCCATTAAATCTTGATGTATATTTACATTCAGGGTTATCTGGGTGAGGATTAGAACTATCATTGAATGCATTTCGATTACTTGAATATTGACTAACATAACCCACATCACATGACGATTGGTCAGTTGTCATAATTGCTGGTTCAAATAAATAGGTTCTGGTATCGCTACCCCAATAATCTTGATTAATTCCGTATTCGCCTCCAGTTCCAGACACCCAAATGGATGGATCAGTAGTTGAATAAGAAGACTTAATTCCATCAGCGCCTAAAGCACCAACTGCAATAATGTATGGGATTGTATGTCTTACATCTTGAAATCTTGTCGTGCAGCCCATGGCTCCATCATCATCTACACCCTCTTCACCACAAGCTGTTCCATTTGTAGCATAACTTCTAAAACCATTTCCCATGGATTTAACATAGATACCACCCTTACCGCCTCTAAGATTATTAACACCATTTATTAGTGCATTATTAGTAATTGTATTAGGTAGATTTCCAGTAGGAAAAGAAAATGTTCCGGTAGAACTGCTGTAACCTGTTACACCATAGCTCATATTAAAGATATCTGCAGAAACAATAGAATTGTCTAAACCCCATGCAAAAGCTTGATTGCTTGAACTGCCCCATCTAAGATAATTATATCCAACTAGATTTGCATCTGGTGCAACACCTCTTCCACCAATATTGTTCCAACCTTTTGAAGCTATTATGCCCGCTACGCTAGTTCCATGATCACCGCTAACATACTCACTTGTGGGGTCATTTGATCCAGTAACAAAATTATATGATTTTCCTGAGAGAACATTTGGCGAGAGGTCCTCATGGGCTATTTCAAGACCGCTATCTAATACAGAAACTATTAGATCTTTTCCTGTGTAGCCTGATGAAATTGAAGTGGTTGTATTTAAGTCTTGATTCTGAATACCAGCTGTTGATGCGAAATTTGTTTGACCGGTATTTTCAAGATGCCATTGATATTTATATAAGGGATCAGTATTTAAATTGATTGTTAGCTTAGCTGTTGATTCATTACCAGTACCATCACTTACTTTAAATGTTATTTCTTCAATAGCTACATCTGTATATGAAGTATCATAATTTAATTCTCCAGAGGTCTCATTAACGGATGAGGATCCATATATGCCATCAGTTTCAACAGAAAAAGATGGAGATCTACCATCAATAACATAACTTTGAAGCTGAATACTTAATGAATTAGTTGTTTTGGGTAATAGATTTAAATCTCCTGATGTTGGTATCGCTTCAGCAATTACATCATTAAGATTAATTGTAAATTCTTGAGTTACGGTAAACGCACCATCGGAAACGTTAACTTTAATTTTATAAGTAGCTTGAGTTTCATAATCAGGATTTGAAATAAAATAAATGTTACCTTCAGAGTCTATCCTAAATAATGAGCCATCTTCGAAGTCAGAAACAATTTCAAAAGTAAAAGAATTATTTGTATCTAGGTCAGAAACTGATATCTGTCCTACGCTTGATATATTTTCATTGATAGTAAATGAGCTGTTTCCAATTATAGGCGCATTATCATTAACATCATTTATTTGAATGGTTACAAACTCTGATGCCGATGCAACTCCATCACTAACTGTTACTGTTCCCGAAAGTGAGGTCTCTATTTCATAATCAGGAGCTGAAGCGAAGGAAAGTCTTCCAGTATCACTTATAGTTAAATATGTTCCGCCTTCAATAGGATCATCAACCTCAATAGAGTAAGTCATAGGAACAGGATTTGGACATGCACTTGAGCCAGGTGTAACTGAAGGTGTCCCTGGTACATCTGCATCAGTTACTACAATGCAGCCAACATCTGTTTGATTCTCATCTGCATTCACTGGAAGCCCAACTATTTCAGGTGGACTATCATTCATATCAGTGATTCCTACTCTCACAGCTATACTGTCAGTCAAGTTAGTGTTTATTGAAGATCTTGCAACAATCTCAACAATACCGGAACTATTTACATCACTCTCTTCATCTGGTGGATCTATAAATGTAAGAGTTCCATTTGAATCAATTTGAACCAGATCTACGATTGAATTATCACCATAACCATCTGGATATTGAAGTTCATAAGTTATGGTATCTGAAGATCCTCCAGAAGCAGGAAAATCTCCTATAAATGTTACATTTTCCTCTACAGATACTTCTCTAACATACTCTCCATATGAAAAGAAAGGACACGTTACAGCAGTTCCATCTCCTACAGTGAAATCTGTACCTATGGATTCATGTTTATCAGTTATCCATTCATAATCAGGGTAACTATTCTCAGCATAACCCCAATCATTAATATTTAGTTCCTGAATCCTATAAGTACCCTCTTGAGATTTTAAGAATGGAATTGTTGCAGTGAAGGAAGTGGTTGTAACATCTAACTTACCATCCATTTCGTCTCTAATATAAATAGTGCTAGTAGTGCATTCAGGGCCTCCGGTGATAGTAAACCAGATATCTTTAATAGAGGTTAATGAACCAGTTGTTGCATCATTTGTAACTTCAGCTTCGAATTTTATAAAATTTCTTTGTGGATATTCTGAGTTAGTGTATGAGGATGATTTAATACTTTCTAATATTGGAGGGGTGATATCCGCTTCGTCTCCTGCTACATATGGAAATGAATCAACACCCATCATTGCAGCAGTATTGTTAATTAAGAATCCACTTTCATCATATGCGTATATAAATAATCTTGGTATATCATAAAAGCTTGAATAAGATGCAGGTAAAAAACTTTTATCAAATTCAAATGATATGTTGGCTATTCTTGGGTTAGCGGAAGAGATAGATGCAATTTTCGATAATAATTCTCTTGAGAGGAAAGCACGATTATCGTTTAAAGTAGTAGCTTTTTGCGCACTAAATACATAACCAAACATATGATCAATAGGTTCAAGTGAATAGAAACTATAATTCCAAAGCACTTTGTCATTATCACTGGATGTATTTTCAGTTAAAGCACCAACACAACTGTCATTAATTAAAGCAATCACAGGAGTGCTAAGTTCCTCAACACTTCCGGTGACTGGATCAGTTATTGACAAATCATATTGATAAATAGAACATTGCTCGGGATAATTTTGGCTTTCTAAATAAAGAAATAAAGATTTATCATCATATTTAGTAATTTCATCATCGCTTTTAGGATTTGATATCGTTTTAAGATCATTTCCTGATGAAGGTGTAAAGTAAGTTGATAATTGAAGAGTGTTGTCATTCAAAATAGCTTTGTTATTAGATTGCAAGTGCACACCGTCTGTTGGTGGTGAGGTTTCCTGATCGATATCATGAAAATTTAATGCATAAGAAACTGTGTACGAGCAAAGGTCTGAAGTTTCATCGCTTAGTGCCTGGGATAGTGACCAGTCAGTCGATGATTCTTTTATCATCTCAAATGATTTCCAAAAACTTCCTCTTCCGGTGCAATTTGTTTGTTCTGCTGAACTAACTTGGTTAAGCAATAGATAAACTCTGTCAATATTTGATAATGAATCCATCTTTAAGGATGCAGTTAACACGGGAGCTTGATCCATTGTTCCATCAGAAATATCCCATGAATGAGAAATAAAATCTTCTAGAATATTTGTTAAATTAATAGATATATCTTTTGATACGCTTTCTATACCATCTGTTAAATTTAATCTAATGTTGTAGGAAATTTTGTTTGATTCATAATCCGGTGTTTCTTTGAATGACAGTAAGTTGTCAGCTGATAAATTGAAACTATCTGCATCAGAGCCATCCATGGTTAAAGTTAATTCATCGCCATCGACATCTGAAATAGAAACAGACGTTATATTAGTTTTATTTTCTGGTGTAAGAATCGTTGAAGCAATATCAATGGATGGTTCATCATTAACTGCGCTAACTTCAATACTTACTTGAGCAGATGAAGATTTACCACCCTGTAAAATTGTATATATAAAAGAATCAGATCCATTGAAATCAGCATCTGGGACATAAAAAACTTGATCTAGTGAATCAGATAGGGATACAACTCCGTTAGTAGGCTGACTAATACTAGATATTGAGATCGGTGCTGATGTTATATAAGAATCATTAGTAAGGACTGATATCGATATATTTGTATCCTCATCTAATGTTATTGCATCATCTACAGCGGTTACATCAGGAGTAATTTCATTTACACCAATACCCTGATCTTGTGCAATATATTCGATGATATTTGATGTATAACTATTTAATAAGTCTTCTGAAGCGGAACCATTAGCAATGCTGACAATATCATTTTGTAAAGTGCTTAATCCAAATCTGATAATTGAAGTTGTCAAATTATTATCCGATTTCACTTGTATTATTGGTAAAACTCCAGCCAATGAAGTTATTGTGTTTTGTTTTAGAGTTTCATCAATTGAAATGCTCTTATTGTTGATGAGGTTTTCTAAAACTTTTTGAATAAAAGATTCTGTCTCTATATCAACCTTTGTTGATGTTAGCGAATATTCTTTATCTAGCTCCTCAGCGATAGCTTTAAAATAATCCTGCGTTGTTTCCGTAATGTTATTTAGATTGTTAGTTATGTTTTGAAGCGACAGAGCTAAAATTGTTAATTGGTTACCTTTTTCATAGAGGAAATCATATATACCTCCATCTCCTTTATTTGCAACAGGATCAAATGTATAAATATCAATTGAGTTATCAAAGCCAAGGATTGTATTAATATTCGCTCCTGAGCCATCGCAAGTGCCATTATTTGTGCACAAAAAGGATGCAACTGAGGTAACAGGTGTGACTACTTTGAATTCAGTGTATCCAGTCATTTTATGTGAGATAAGGTAATTCTCTAGAATGATTTGTGAATCTAAGTCAGTTCCTCCAATTGAGACTAGACTTCCATCTATATATCTTAGTTTGAACTTACCATCGTTGTCTGAAGTAGTAGAGAATTCGGAAGAATCACAAAGGAAGTTGGAATTCTCATCAATACAGACTTCTGCACCTGATATATATCCATCAACGACTACACCGTCTGTTTCTCTGTAACCTTCGACGGTAACTGTTGATGATCTGTTGCCGCCACTTCCTGAGCAAGATAATGTAAAACTATTATTCCCAACACCTGTTATTTGGACAATCTCTGTTCCTGCTGTAGTTTTTGTACCAGACCAACTGCCTGAAGCAGAACATGAGTTTGCATTTGACGAAGACCATGAAAGAGTGACATTGTTGTTAATTAACTGGCTTGTTGGATCGGCAGAAAAACTTATTGAAGGTAATGGTGTGGTTGGAGTTTGTGTATCTCCACCTCCACCTCCACCACCGCCACATGATGAAATTAAAAAAATAAGACTTAGATAAAATGAATTTTTTTTGAACATTTTAATAATTCTATCAATTAATTATTAAAATATGTATAGTTTGTGTTTTGAATGAAATTATAATGAATGATCTAGTATTAATATCAGGTTCAGGAAGAGGGTTAGGGTCCTCAATAGCAAAATCTTTTGTAAAAAATGGGTATAGGGTTGCTATTAATTATCATGAATCTAAAAGCAAAGCTGAAGCTTTAGCAAATGAACTTGGTGAAAAAGTAGAAATCTTCAAAGCTGATATCAGTGATAAATCTCAAGTTGATGAAATGTTAAATCAGATTCATAAAAAATTTAATAAACTTCCTTCCATTTTAGTCAACAATGCAATGACAAAATATGTATTTAATGGAGATGATAGAAAGCTTGCTGATGAAATAACATGGGAAGAGATTTCAGATCATATGAATGTAACTTTAAAAGGATCATTAAACCTCATTCAATCATTAATTCCGTCCATGAAGGAGAGTTCATATGGAAGAATTATAAATATTGGTACAAATTTAGTTCAAAATCCTGTCGTACCCTATCATGACTACACAATAGCAAAAGCAGCTCTCTTAGGCTTAACAAGAACATTTGCAAAAGATTTAGGGCCTTCAGGTATTACCGTTAATATGGTTTCAGGTGGCTTATTAAAAATAACAGATGCAAGTGCGGCAACACCTGATTTTGTATTTGATGCGATTGCAGAAATGACACCGTTACAAAAAGTTACTACTACAGAAGACTTCTCTGATGCTGTGTTATTTTTTGCATCTGATCAATCTCGTTCAATTACAGGTCAAAATCTTACAGTTGATGGTGGACTTACATTTAACTGATGACAAATCTTAAAACTTTACCTGATTCTGATATCAACAGAATTATTGAAATGGCTTGGGAGGATAGAACAACATTTGATGCTATAGAATCACAATTTGGAATAAGCGAACAAGAAGTTAAAAAGTTAATGAGGGGCAATCTTAAATCATCGTCTTATAAGCTTTGGAGAAAAAGAGTAAACGGAAGAAAAACAAAGCATTTGACTAAAAGAAACTTTACGGTAGGAAGGCATAAATCATATGATCAAAATAAGCTTTAAATTTTTTATAGCTCTTTCCTTAATATCTTCATATGTTATTGCTGATGACTTTAGAGCTAAGGCAAAATTTAAGCCACAATATCCGAAATCAGCATATGTAAAACGAATAAGTGGTTATGCTGTTGTTGATTTTTTGATTAATGAGAAAGGACGAACAGCAAGACAATCCATATCATCAGCAAAGTGTTTTAATCTAATTGATAAAAATGGGAATTATTTTTGGTATGACTTTGAAAATAGTGAAATTAAGGCCGCCTATGATTGTAGGTATTTCGACTTTAAAGCACTAAAGGCTTCTAAACAACTAATATATGAAAATTATTTAGGAAAGCCCATAGAACATTCATACAGATATAACTTTAGACATTGGAGCCTTATTAAAGTTGATAGTGTGATCGATCTTGATAGTGGTGATTTTGTTTTAGAGTAAAATGAATGCAATATACAAATAATAGACTTAGCTTAGACGGAGTCTTCTTTGAGGATATATGTTCCAAATACTCCACCCCCACATATGTATATTCACGAGATGAGATTTTTTCGAATATAAATTCATATAAAATCAATCTTGATTGCAGTGATTTAGTTTGCTTCTCCGTTAAATCATCAAATAATTTACATATCTTAAAACTCATTAGTTCTCAGGGTTTAGGATTTGATGTTGTGTCTGGGAGTGAGCTTAATAAGGTTTTATATATAAATGCGGATACAAATAAGATAGTTTTTTCAGGTGTAGGAAAAACAAAAAAAGACTTAACATATGCTATAAAAAATAATATCAAAAGTATAAATGTTGAGAGTCTTTCTGAATTACAACTTATATCAAAAATAGTTAACGAACTAAATACTTCAGTCAACATTGCATTACGCCTTAATCCAGAAATAAAATCAAAAACCCATCCGTATCTTGAAACAGGCTCATCTGAAAGTAAATTCGGTATTGCAAAATCTGATTTAGGCAAATGTATAAAATTAATTAAAAATCAAAATAAGATAAATCTGAAAGGTTTAGCATTTCATATTGGTTCAGAAATTAAAGATTTTTCCTATTTTAAGAGAGCTATTAAATTTATGTTGGATCAAATTATGTCGTTGAATATGGATAAACCAATTGAATTTCTCGATGTTGGTGGAGGTTTAGCTATAAAATATTTTGATAATGATAAAACTCTAAGTATTGAAGAATTTGTTAAAAAAGTGCGGAAGCTAGTTCCAAATGATATAAATCTTATCTTTGAACCAGGTAAATCAATAATTGGAAATGCAGGTTATTTGATTTCAAAAGTCTTATATAAGAAAAGAAATATCTTAATTATTGATGCAGGAATGAATGACCACATCAGGACTCCTCTTTATGGCGCAAAACATAATATCCTCCCTGTAATAAAACAAACTAAATCAAAAAATAAATTTATAGTAGTTGGACCTATATGTGAATCTGCTGATTACTTCGATAAAAAATTTTCATACAACTTAAGTGAAGGAGAGCTGGTTGTAATAGGCTCTTCAGGTGCTTATGGATTTTCAATGAGCTCAAACTATAATGCAAGACTAAAACCTCCTGAAGTGATGGTTTTAAATAGAAAAATTAAATTAATACGTAGACGAGAAACTTTTGATGATTTCATTTCTGAAGAAGTTGGACTTGAATAATAATATAGTTATTTCTTTTAAATATAATCTATGACTTGTTTTTCTTTAAATCCCCCAAAGAATCTAAATATTCTCTATTCATATAATCTATAGGATTAAAAGGATTATCTCTAAAACTTTTAAGAGGCTGACCTAGTCCCATAAATCCCTTTTTCCTAGCATCCTTTACTTTGTCAAAATCTATTTCTGCTTCTAATATTTTATTTTCATGGTTAGCTTTATCGATTACTGAGCCTTCAAAATCACAAATAAGTGACTTGCCGACGCCTTGCTCTCCGCTACCATTAATATCAACGTAATAGCATTGTTGTTGAGCAGCAGTGGCTTGCACCATTACTGTCTCTATATCCCTATCTTTAGTTGGCGTCATAGTTGGATTAATTATTAGTTCAGCCCCTGCTATTGCAAGAGCTCTTGCTGTTTCTGGAAACCAAAGGTCGTAACAAATGTGAATTCCTATATTTCCTTTGTCTTCAAAATTAAAAACACAAATTTCATCACTTGAATCTACATCAATTTCATAAGG
>CEQM01085716.1_pt1 | contig 11070 bp, 8 predicted proteins | sample 531111 | NCBI WGS metagenome assembly CEQM01 (sample SAMEA2621278, study PRJEB7988) | marine metagenome | biome: marine biome (ENVO:00000447); feature: deep chlorophyll maximum layer (ENVO:xxxxxxxx); material: "saline water (ENVO:00002010), including plankton (ENVO:xxxxxxxx)" | depth 120 m
AACCACCTCTATAAAAGTAAGTTGATAAAATGGCAAAACCATTAGATAAAAATAAAAGTCGTGGAGGCATTGGTGAAAACATACGAGTAATTCTCTATGCTCTTATAATTGCATTTTTTGTAAGATCAGTCGCCTACCAACCCTTTAATATTCCATCTGGGTCCATGATACCTACATTATTGGTTGGTGATTATCTATTTGTATCTAAATTTTCATATGGGTACAGTCGATTTTCAATACCGTTTGGATTGAATTTTTTTTCAGGTAGAATATTAAATAATGAACCCGTACGTGGGGATGTAGCTGTATTTAGACATCCTCCACAAAATAAAGAAGATTTTATTAAACGAATTGTTGGAATCCCAGGAGATAGAATCATGGTGGTAAATGGTTTACTTCATATAAATGGATTGCCTGTGAAGAAAATTAAAATCAAAAACCCTGAGTTAGAAATTCGTGCAGGAAAAAATCATAGATCTTCTGAGTACATTGAAACGCTTCCTAATGGTAAAAGTTATAAAGTTAGAGAATCTTTAGGTAATACAGGGCCTTACGATAATACTCCAGAATACATTGTTCCTGATGGACATTATTTTGCTTTGGGGGATAATAGAGACAATAGTAATGACAGTCGCAGTTGGGGTTACATACCACAACAAAATCTTATTGGTCGCGCTGAATTTATATTTTTTTCAACAGATGGAACAGCTGGCTGGTTTAAGCCATGGATGTGGCCAAGTGCAACGCGATTTACACGAATAACTCAAAGCATTAACTAATGTCTTTTAATGAAGGTTTGGAAGTGCTGCTAATACATTTGGAGCATGAGTTTACTAATAAATTATTATTAGAACAAGCCTTAACTCATTCCAGTTCAGATCTGAATTATAATAATGAAAGATTAGAATTTCTTGGTGATCGTGTCCTGGGATTGGTTATAGCTAAAATGCTTTTGGATGAATATCCGCTAGATAATGAGGGTGATATTGGTCGTCGATTTTCTCAATTAGTAATGGGTGATACTTTGACTAATATTGGATATAGAATCGAACTTAATAAATTTATTATTTTAAAAGGGGTAAAAGTCAATAATAGTATTATGGCTGATACTATGGAGGCAATTATTGCTGCATTGTATTTAGATGGTGGATTTCCTGTAGTAAAAAAGTTTATTTATAAGTTCTGGGAGCCTTTGGTTAAAACGCTAGGTATTCCACCCCAAGACTCGAAGACAGCACTACAAGAATTGAGTCAATCAAAGGGAGCTGGGATACCTATTTATACAGAAGTGACTAGAGAAGGGCCTGATCATGAACCCATATTTACTGTCATGGTGAACGTTCCTCGGCTAGGAAATTCTACAGCTAAAGGTAATAATAAACAATCAGCTGAACAGAAAGCTGCTCATAATTTATTATTTGAGTTGGGGGTTTCACATGACAATAAAACCCACTAGATGTGGAATCGTTGCTGTTATTGGTCCTACCAATGCTGGTAAATCTACTCTAGTAAATAAATTTATTGGCAGTAAAGTCTCTATTGTTACACACAAGGTTCAAACGACACGAAGTAGAATCAGAGCTATTTCTATTTTAGATTTAACTCAAATAATTTACGTTGATACTCCAGGAATATTCGCTCCCCAAAGAAGACTTGAACGAGCTATGGTTGATGCTGCCTGGGTAGGGGCTGAAGAAGCGGATATAGTCTTACTTGTTATTGATTCAATTCGTGGAATTGGAGCAAATATAAAATCGATAATAGATAAACTCTCTAAAAGAGAATGCCAAATATATATAGTGTTAAATAAAATAGATAACTTGAAACGTGAATTACTATTGAGACTAATTGATGAACTTAAATATGAAACAAAAATTAATGAAATATTTATGGTTTCTGCCTTAAATGGTGAGGGCGTCTCAGAACTTCAAACAACTATAGCAACACGTATGCCAGCTGGGCCATGGTTGTTTCCAGATGATCAACTATCTGATTTACCTCAAAGGCTTTTAGCGTCGGAGATTACAAGGGAAAAGGTTTATCTTTATTTGCATCAGGAATTACCTTATTCAGTAGCTGTTGATAATGATAATTGGAAAGAACTAAAAGATAATAGCATTAGAATCGAACAGGTAATTTATGTCCAAAGGGAATCACAAAAAGGTATCGTTCTTGGCAGTGGGGGTAAAACAATCAAAAGGATACGTATGGAATCTCAGAGAGAACTCTCTGATTTGTTTGAAACAAAGGTGCATCTATTCTTACATGTTAAAGTAAGTGCAAACTGGATAAACGAACCAGGCCGTTATAGAGAATGGGGTCTACGTTTTGATGCTTAATAATATGCTCAACATAATTTAAATAATATGGACTGGACCGATAAAGCAATTGTACTAGGAGCTCGTAGGCATGGCGAAAACTCGGCAGTTGTACAATTACTAACTCTTAAACATGGACGTCATGCTGGTTTAATAAATGGACATGCGTCATCAAGTAAAAGAGGCCTGACAGAGCCAGGTAATTTTGTGGAGGCAACCTGGCGTGGGAGATTACCCGAGCATTTAGGAAGAGTTAAATTAGAGATTATAAAATCATATTCATCCTTATTTTTAAATGATCCAGGAAAATTATTAGCTTTATCTTCAGCTTGTGCAGTTGCGGAGGTGGTTTTACCCGAGCGACAAGTTTATCCAGAGGTATTTAATGCAACACGTGTCCTTATGGATAGCCTCATTAATAATGATGAAGATATATGGCCAGTCGTATATGTGCATTGGGAACTTGGTTTGTTAAAAGAGATTGGTTTTGGCTTAGACTTGTTTGCCTGTGCTGCAACCGGAGTAAAAACTAATTTAACCTATGTGAGTCCCAAAACTGGGCGTGCCGTTTCTAAAGGGGCGGGATTAGAATACCACACTAAGTTATTACCATTACCTTCTTTTCTTCTTAATAGTCATGCCGATAATTTAAAAATATCAGAATCTGATATCAAAGATGGCTTAAGATTAACGGGCTATTTTTTAACTCAACATGTATTTAATCAGCTTAACCGTAAAACACCAGGCGCTAGAGAACGTCTAATAAATTTTATGGATAATAGCTTTAAAACTAATTTGCTATGTGACAAATAACTATAAATTGTTTTAAAAGGTTCTCTAACCACTATATATTGCGGTTGGAGTGTTTATATATGTCTAATAATACTATTTCTGGATCTATTCGTGAGGAGCCGTTTAAGGACGCTCTCGGTGAAAGATATCTTAGTTATGCTGTGTCAACTATTATGTCTAGATCGCTTCCTGATGTACGCGATGGATTGAAGCCCGTTCATCGGAGATTATTATATGCGATGATGCAATTGAGATTAGATCCGGAGCAAGGCTATAAAAAGTGTGCGCGGGTGGTGGGTGATGTTATGGGTAAATTTCATCCACATGGCGATCAAGCAATATATGACGCTCTTGTGAGGTTAGCTCAAGATTTTTCAGTAAGATATCCGTTAATTGATGGTCAAGGGAATTTCGGAAATGTAGACGGTGATAATGCAGCTGCTATGCGTTATACTGAATCTCGATTAACTGAAATTGCTGTAGCCCTGCTGGATGGTATAGATGATGATGCTGTCAATTTTCGAGATACTTATGATGGAGACTCAACAGAACCTATAGTTCTTCCTGCAAACTTTCCTAACCTATTAGCTAATGGAGCTAGTGGAATTGCTGTTGGTATGGCGTCTAGTATTCCCCCTCATAATTTAAGTGAGATATGCGATTCTCTCTTATATCTACTGAAAACACCAAATGCATCGATTGAAAAACTAATTAGCTTTATGCCGGGACCAGATTTCCCTACAGGTGGCATATTAATTGAGGATAGTGAAAGTATTACTGAAACATATAAAACTGGGAGAGGGAATTTTCGTGTCCGAGCAAAGTGGGAGATTGAGGACCTAGGCAGAGGACAGTACCAAATCATAGTAAGCGAGATTCCCTATCTAGTTCAGAAATCACGTTTAACTGAGCGTATAGCAGATTTAATTCATAACCGTAAGTTAGTGTTTTTAGGAGATGTTCGTGATGAGTCAGCTGAAGATATACGTCTAGTTTTAGAGCCAAAAAATAGAAACGTTAATCCTGAAATACTAATGGAAAGTTTGTTTCGTCTAACTGATTTAGAAACACGTTTTAGTATGAATATGAACGTGATTGATTCTAATCAGACACCTCGAGTTATGTCTTTGAGGGAGGTGCTGCAAGCCTATATTGATCATAGACTTGATGTATTGGTTAGGAGGACTGATTTTAAACTAAATAAGATTCATGAACGTCTAAAAGTTCTTGAGGGTTATATAATTGTTTACCTTAATTTAGATGAGGTAATAGAAATTATTCGTGAGGATGATAATCCTAAACTTGAAATGAAGAATCGTTGGAAATTAAATGATATTCAAGCTGATGCAATATTAAATATGCGTTTACGTTCATTACGAAAACTCGAAGAAGTGGCTATAAAAAAAGAAATTGCATCTCTTAAAATAGATCAGAAGCAACTAAAACAAATATTAAATAATCGTAAAGCTAGGATAGATTATCTAAGTTCAGAAATTTCTGATTTAAAGAAAAAATATGGATATAAGTCAGAAAATGGCATTAGAAAAACATTAGTAAGTGTCCCCCAAGATTTAATTCACATACCTCTGGAAGCCACTATAGAACGTGAGCAGGTAACTGTGGTTTGCTCACAAAAGAATTGGATACGCTGTATTAAAGGACATAATATTGACCATGAGTCCTTAAAATACAAAGAAGGGGATAGTGGAAGTTTTGTCATAAATGCAGAAACTACTGATAAGTTACTTGTCTTTGCTTCTAATGGAAGGTTTTATACAATTGGTGTTGATAAGTTGCCTGGTGGCCGAGGTCATGGAGAGCCACTAAATCTTATGATTGATTTAGGCAATGATAACAGTATTTTAGCACTAATAGTTCATAATATAGATAAGAAGTTATTTATTGCATCAAGTGATGGTAGAGGATTCGTTGTTTTGGAAAAAGATGTAATTGCCCAAACGAGATCGGGTAAGCAAGTATTAAATATACATGGAAATGTAAAGGCAAAGATATGCGTCCAGTGTGACGGTGATCGTCTTGCTGTAATTGGTGAGAATAGAAAACTACTTGTATTTCCAACATCTGATCTACCTATAATGACCCGGGGAAGGGGTATTAAATTGCAGAGTTACTCTAAAGGTGGCTTAAGTTCAGCAAAAATATTTACATTAGAAGAAGGGTTAACTGTTAGAACAGGTTCGAGAAAACGTAAATTTGAAAGAGAAGAAATAATTAAATGGGAAGGGAAGAGAGCACAAGCTGGACGACTCCCACCAACTGGTTTTCCTCGAACAAATAAATTATAAAATATATATACAAACTACCATTTTAATAATTATTATCTAATTTATAAGATTGCGTTGCAGATTTAAAAGGACCTATCAAATGCCCAGAATAGCGGAAATACAACCAACTTTACTTTCTGTCGTGTGGCCAGAAAATAATATTTCTATACCATATCGTCTCCTACGTACTTTAATTATGGCGCTACTAGGAAGCTTATTTATTGCTCTGTTAGCGCAAGTACAGGTGCCTATCTGGCCGGTACCTATAACCGGTCAAACATTTGGTGTTTTAGTTGTCGGGATGGCCTTTGGTTTTCGTCTGGGTGGACTAACTCTTTTATTATACTTATTAGAAGGGCATCTCGGATTACCGGTTTTTGCTGGAGGCAAATCTGGTTTAGCTGGACCGACCAGCGGTTATTTAGTCGGATTTGTATTTGCGGCAGCAATTACTGGATATCTTGCAGAAAAAAAATGGGATAGGAACGTTTGGTATACCGGATTAGCAATGTTACTTGGTAATCTAGCTATATATATTCCGGGATTAATATGGTTAACAATTTTCTTTGAAGGACCTGGAAGTCAGTATGTTGCTGCAATTGGAGCTAGTACAGCAATTGGTGCTGCACTTACAAAGGGACTATTGCCATTTATAATCGGAGATATACTAAAGTTAGCTTTGGCCGCCATTATTTTTCCGTACGTTTGGCGTTTATTACCTAGGTTTAAATAGAATAATAGCTTGTATAATTTACTTGGGCTATTAGTTTACAGACTGTAGAATTATTTAAAAATTTAGTGAAATGTCGCGATGTGTTGAGCGACATATTGCTATACTGTTGGCTACAGTTGACGGTAAACGGTCTTGTAATCTTAATCCAATAGAGCTTTTAATTGCTTCATTATATATGTTTAAATTTTCATATAGTTCTAAAGAAGCTCTTGATCGCCATTTTACTTCATTTAAGTATATCTCAACTGCTTCATCTATATATTTAGTAGATTTTTGACGACTTTTATTATTTGTTTTTAAAACTCGAGAAGCTTTTGTTAGTAATCTACTGATGGAATTTGTATCAGGAGCAGATTTTGTAAGTTTTATCCGTGTATTTTTAATAGCTGCTTTAATTTCTTTCACTGAACCATGTCTTACTAAGTTACGAACATGAAGCATTTCGTCACGAATCTGGTTTAGTGAATCCCCTGATTTTGCCAATAAAATATATTTCATGACGGGTTGATATGCTTTATCTACATTCTGTCTATATATTCTTCTAGCTTGTTTTTCTTTATTCAAATGACTAGCAAATTCTTTTCTAATTGTATTCCAGTCATTAGGTATTTTTGCTTTTTCTTCTGCTTTCTTTTCTTCAAGGTAATACAATCTTTCTTCAAATTCTTTTGTGGTTGATTCAGAAGATGATTCGGATCGTTTAATTCTACGAATCTCATTATTAAGATTTTCTATTTCTTTATCTATATTTCTTATTATTTTTTCCTGTTTACGAGCTAATTTATGTATTGGTCTATATTCAGGAGTTGCTTTAATAACTTGTTCTTTTGCCTCAAAAATATTTTCAAATAAATTGAAAGTTTTTTCTGCATACAAAAAGCTTTTATTAAGTTCCTGTAGTCGTTTCTCTGGTAAGTAACTAATATCTATATTTTTAGCAATTTGTATTTCAGATCTAAGAAATACAGTATTTTCTTGATACCATTCATATAAATATTCTTCCATGCATATTTGTAGTCTTCTATTTTTTGGAGGTGGTGCTGTATCAGAGTTCAAAAACGCTTGATTAGGTAGAAAGTTTACTAAGCTTGGAAACACACCCACAATACCTAAACCCACTAATTGTAGAATTATAAACGCGATAACACCTTTATATATATCGGTTGTTTTTACTTCAATGGAAGCAACACCTCTTAGGTAGAAAAGTGCAAAACCAAATGGGGGGGTTAGGAAAGAGGTTTGCATGTTTACACCTATCATTACCCCCAGCCATACTGCGGTTACATTCGCCGCGGGATCTGACAAAAGTATAGGAGCGACGATAGGGACAACTACTACTGCTATTTCTATAAAGTCTAAAAAGAAACCCAGAAAAAATATAACTGCCATTACAACAATAAATTGCGCCCAGAAACCGCCAGGTAAGCTGGTAAGAAATTCTTTAACTAATTCCTCGCCTCCAAAACTGCGAAATGCTGCCGTTAACATGGCCGCACCTAAGAGTATTATAAAAACCATTGATGTTGTTTTTGCGGTTTCTATCATTACACCCAAAAGGGTGTCATTAATTTTGATAGTACGCCAGGTACTCCAGGCTACGGATATTAGAAGTGCAATAACAGCTAGTATTGCTAATGAGACACCAATCAAATCCCTATTATTACTAATATTTTTAATATTTAGATCAAATTGATTTAATAAAATTAGAATAGCTATAATTGATAATATAGCAATTATTGCAGGAGTGAATGCTCTTCGTTTGCCTTCCATCAAACGATATCCAGCCATTATCATTGCTCCAATAGCACCAATAGCACCAGCCTGGTTTACTGTAGCGACCCCCATAATAATTGAACCGAGAACTGCTAAGATCAATGTAAGAGGTGGTACCAAGGCCAGAACTACTTTAATACCAAAACGTAAATTAAATTTCTCTTCTGACGGGATAGGCGGAGCCATTTTTGGTCTAACTAATGCTGTAATGAGTATATAACTAACGTAAAGTCCTACCAGCACAATCCCAGGCAGAAGAGCTCCCAAAAACATATCTCCAGCACTTGTCGAAGTTATTCCAAACTCATTAGGTAGTAGAGATTTTCCAGTGGCGTTTTTATATTCAATCCATCGTAAAGTAGCCGCCTGATCTGTTGCATTTGATAGTTGGTCGGCGAGTATAATTAATACAATAGACGGGGGGATAATTTGTCCAAGAGTGCCAGCTGCTGCTATAGTGCCAGATGCCAACGATTTTGAGTAATTGTTTCGTAGCATTGCAGGTAAAGAAATTAAACCCATAGCTACTACCGTAGCGCCAAGAATTCCTGTGGTGGCCGCCAGTAAAGCTCCAACTAAAACTACAGATATACCAAGTCCACCAGGCACTGGACCAAATAATTGGGCCATTGTAACTAATAAATCTTCTGCAATTTTTGAACGTTGAAGCATTATTCCCATGAATACAAATAAAGGAACAGCTATTAAGGTATCTCTTTCAACTTCCCAATATACTCCTCTAAAGTTAGTAACTCCGGCAGTAAGCCATTGAATTGGACCGTCTTGAGAAAAATAAGAGCTTACGTCACCAGTAAAAATAAAGCCTGCAATTGATGCGGCACCTATTGTTAGTATTGCTGAACCAGGTAAAGCAAAGGCTACAGGGAAGCCAACAGCTAAAGCTCCTGCCATCGATAAAACAAGTAATGCTAGGAAAAAAAGTTCCATTATATTCGAAACAATTCAATTATTGTCGTATAAGTTTTATAAATTAAAAATATTTGATACATTAATTTTCTATCGATATTTGATTTGGTTCATTTCGAAAAATTGCAATGTTTGATAAAAAGTAGCTTGCAAATTGAATCATCATTGTGATGGCATATACTGCAAGAAAACCGGCCATTAGATATTTTACATATAATCCAAATCCGCTTTGAGTCATTTCAAATGCAAGTAATGGGCTGTTTATTATTGTTGCTTTTCCCCACATACCTAGAGCTAATATAATCCAGCAAAGAGGAATACCAAGTAATAATGAACCTAAAGCATTAACCAATGCCTTGCGACGCGCGGAAAACCCTGCATAAAGGACGTCAACTCTTACATGCCCTTCTTCAATTAAGGTGTATGCGCTGGCAAATAAGAAAAGTGCTGCATACCAAAAGCGCACAAGATCACCTAGAAACGCTTGTTCATATGAAAATATAAACCTTACAATTACTATTTGAAATTCAGCTAGAACAACTAGAATTGCTAACCATGTAAATCCAAGTGATTTAATAAAATATGCTATTATAAAAGATAAACCTATAATCGGATAATGAATATATGTTCCACGGTAACGTGATATACCCAAATTTTTAGCCATATTATCTCCGACTACTGAATCTAGTAAGTCCTCAACACGTAAAAACGAGATGATACTATCTGTTAATCCAATTATTAATACCGCCCAGAAGGCGGACCTAATAATATATGCCGATAGTGATGATAGTTTTTTTGCGTCAGAACGTAGATAGTCATCTCTTGTAAAGTATATATAAGTAATAACTAAAATTATAACTAATATATAACTTGATAATTGCAGCCATCCTAAATTGATTGCTTCTGAGGTAAGAGGTTTCTGCAGTTCTTCGAGACTAAACCACCCTTTTGTTGCAAAGAGATTAATAATCCCAGGCCAGCCACGCCAAAAAATTAAATAATTATTAAATAGAAATAGAAACCCGATACTGACCGTAGTCAGACTAATCAAGCGATAAAATAAATCAAGTTTACTAACTTCCCAGTCATGAGTAGTACCAGTTGAAGCTATCACTTTTTCGACCTCAAATTTGCATTCCTCATATATTTGAAATCGCTAGAATAAAATGTTTATGAAACGAAACAAATGTTTGTATATTTAATTAAAAAACATTGGAATTATAAAGCGGAGCTTAACAACTCCGCTTTATAGAGCTTGCTTATAGATGTTTAAAGTCCGAGAACTCTATTTCTCTGACGAAGGTAGGCAACATCTGCTATATTAGCCCATCCACCGACCTCACTTCTCGATTTGAGAAAGCTCTCGTGAATTTTGTTAGCTAGAGCACTATGTCCTCTTACTTCATCAAATACTTCATTAGCTGCAACGCCAAAGCTATCGTAGATTTCATCACTAAACTCTCTTAGCTCTACACCTTGGTCTTTAATTAAAGAAGCGAGTGCAGCGCCATTTTTAGCATTGTACTCAGACATCATTACATCATTTTCCATAGATGCTGCTGACTCAATAAGAATTTGATCATTTTTTGATAATTTACTCCAAAATGAAGCATTCATTCCAAATGATAACATTGATCCTGGCTCATGCATCCCCGGGAAGTAGTAATATTTTGCAGCTTCATAAAACTTCATGAAACTATCATTCCATGGACCAACCCACTCTGTGGCATCTATTGCTCCAGACACGAGATTTTCATAAATCTGTCCACCTGGAAGCGATACTGGGGATGCCCCCAATTTAGCCATAACGTCACCACCGAGACCTGGTATTCTCATTTTTAGGCCTTTAAGATCGTCTGCAGTATTAATCTCTTTATTAAACCAACCGCCCATTTGTACGCCTGTACTTCCAGCCATCACAGCTTTAATGCCAAAGCCTCCAGCTAGCTCATCCCATAATTGTTGGCCACCTCCAAACCTTATCCAGGCATTCATTTCTGTGTAAGTAAGTCCAAATGGAACTGAAGTAAAATATGCCCAACCTGGGTGTTTTCCTTTCCAGTAATAATCCGCTGCATGATATGCCTGGGCATTGCCTGATGCGACCTCATCAAATGAATCAAATGCACCAACGCGTTCTCCTGCTGCAAAGTATTGTATTTGAATGCGACCATCACTCATATCTTTAATGCGCTGCGCCATACGTTGAGCTCCTGTCCCTAGTCCAGGAAAGTCTCTTGGC
>CEQM01096633.1_pt1 | contig 11059 bp, 5 predicted proteins | sample 531111 | NCBI WGS metagenome assembly CEQM01 (sample SAMEA2621278, study PRJEB7988) | marine metagenome | biome: marine biome (ENVO:00000447); feature: deep chlorophyll maximum layer (ENVO:xxxxxxxx); material: "saline water (ENVO:00002010), including plankton (ENVO:xxxxxxxx)" | depth 120 m
AATGGGGGCCATTGTGGCATTCCTCTCTTATTGGATAATTAAGAAAGCAATTTTGGATTCAGACAATCCTGAAAAACGTTCGATGTGGCTTGCACCAATTTTAGCGTTCCCAACATTCTTTGTCCTTGGTCTTGCTCTGCAATTCAAAGCCCTCAAGGGGTTCTTCGCAAAAGCTCAATCTAATGGGTGGATAGCCGATAAAGGAGACTGGCTGCCTTACAAGCCAGGAGACGATGGCATAGCAGGTAGTTGGAACCCATTCTTGGATACCGCATGGTTCCCTGTAAATTCACTCATTTTGGCTGCAGTAATTGGTGCTATTGCATCATTCTGCCTTTACTTAGTTCTGAGGAAGATAGACATTACTCAAGAAAGTAAGGGCTTTACGGGTGTAGAGCGCATTTTCGTTTGGCTACAAATCATAACTGCCGCCTACGTTGCATTCGCACACGGTGCCAACGACAGATCAAATGCGATTGGACCAATGGCTGCAGTTTGGCAGGTTCTATCTAATGACACTGGAATGTTAATGGAGAAGGCTCCGATTCCATTGTGGCTAGTATTACTAGGTTCAGCAGGAATTGCAGTTGGTGTATTGACTTGGGGATGGAGAGTTATGGAGACAATCGGAAAGAAAATTACCGAAATCACACCAACAAGAGGATTCGCAGCAGAATTTGGTGCAGCAACAACGATTATGATTTTCTCAATGCCGTTCTTGGCAGTACCTGTTTCAACCACACACACATTGGTTGGAGCCGTTGTTGGAGTTGGATTAGCAGGTGGTGCCAAGGCTGTAGATTTCCGTGTATTCGGTAAGATCGCCGCCTCTTGGATTGCGAGTGTACCAGTTGCAGCTTTCGGGGCCGCAACAATCTATGTCTTATCTGGTGGAGACAATCTGAAAATGATAATCTTGCTTCCGATTGCTTTCTTATCAGTAGGATATGTTTTGTGGAGAACCCGTGATGGAGAGGTGTATGTTGAAGATGCACTCTCTGACGCTGGCAGTGGAGATGTCAAGATTGAGATCAATCCACCTAAGGCACAAACTCCGTTCGAGTTATTCCATACACACGCAGAGGCTGTCGAAAGCACTGTCGGACACATGCTAGAAGCTGTCAACAAGACCGCTAATGGTGAAGATGCAAGTGAAGAGATTCAAGCAACAATCGATGCTGAACTTAACGCTGACAATGTCAAGGCTGCTCTTCGTAAGAAAATAGCAGGTTCTGAATTTAGACTAATCGTTTCGATGGATGAATTCCTACACATGCTGACCCGACAAGATAGAATCGCAGACTACGCACAAAATGTCGCTGAACAATTGAGTTTCAGAGAATTATACACCGACAAGAAAGCGAGGAAGATGTTGATTGAGATGGGAGATGCAGTTGCTGAAACTGTCGCAGTCTACGAAGACACTGTCGAAGCAATGCGTGATTTATCACTTGGTGGAGAAACCAAGGTTGCAAAGAATAAGGTTGCAGAACTTATCAAGGAAGTGAATCTCAAGGAGCATGCAGCCGATGAAATTGAAGCTAAGGCTGCCGCCTACGTCTTCACTTCTGGAGACGATGATGCATTGGCTGCTATGCACATGTACAGAGTTCTTCAGAGAATGGATGATGTTGCTAATGCATGTGAAAAGGCTGCAAACGCATTCTTGCCAATTCTGTCCAAGTAATATTTGCAGACGGCAAGAATGTTGCTGTTATTGAAACAATACAATTGTTCCATGTCTAAGAAACCATGAATACCCTAAACTGTGTCGATAGATACGGTGGAGATATGCGATTTAGGGCCTTTACCTTGACAGCACTGCTACTAATGTCATCATTATCATTGTTTTTGGATAATACCGAAGGTACTACTGCTGGCAGAGCAATGGCTTGCAGTGGCAGTGTTTGTTTGAATGAGGCAATGCCTAATCCAAATGGAGCTGATGATGATACTTGGCCTAATGGCGAATGGATGGAGATCTACAATAGTGGAACTAGTGCAGTAAATGTTCTAGGATGGGAATTGGAAAACAAAGCAAGTAAAACACTGCCATTTGATTCTACAAGTATAGTTGGTTATGAAGCAGGGAACTCTTCCACATGGACTATCCAGCCAGGAGATTACATGGTAATTGCACGTAATGGAACTCCAACCTCTGCGTTTTATCTGACAAATAGTTTTGACCGTATTAACCTGGTAGATTCTTTCGGTGCAGTAGTCGACCAAGCATCTTGGAATTCAACTTCGTCAGGAACTAGTTTAGAAGAAGACCCATCTAGCCAAACAGCAGACTGGGTTAACACTAATTCTCCAACTCCAGGAACTGTGAATAGCGCCTCTACAGGGCCTGTTTATGTTTATTCAGATTTGATAATATCAGAAGTGATGGCAAATCCATGGCCTAGTGCCGACAATGCTTCTTGGCCGGGTGGTGAATGGATAGAGGTCGTGAATACCGGTAGTGTTGACATCAATCTTACAGGGTGGACAATTGTAGATAATGCTGGAAATATAATCGCATTTAATGAATCTCATTTAATCAATCCTACACCTACTATTACTCCTAATGAAATTAGGATTTTGACAGTAAACAGTTCCTATAGTTCTGGTGTTCTAAATAATGGAGGTGAAACGATTAGGCTATACTGGCCAAATGGCTCACTTGCTCAAAGTGTAACTTGGACTGATACTCAATCAGGATTTTCTTTAGTCGATAAACCCGGTTCTTATTGGGGTCCAGCACCATACCCTACTCCTGAACAATTCAATCCACCTCCACTAGATTCGATAATCATGGGTTCTTCTCCAATTCGAATTAGTGAAGTGATGCCGTTTTCATCGATGGATGGAGCGCCTCTTCCCGATGGTGAATGGGTAGAATTACACAATACTGGTAGTGGAGCATTAGATCTAGCCGGATGGTTCTTGAGAGATGGAATGGGTAATATGACCCAATTAAACATGTTAGCACTACAGATGAATACTAGTCAGCCTGATACTACCATTGATGCAGATGGTAGAAGATTGGTTCAATTTTATCAAGGCACAGAATTGTGGGATTACTACAATCATTTGATGTTGGTAGATGCTTCTGGATTAGTGGTCTCTACTGCATGGTGGAATACTAATCAAACACAAAATGTTTCATTGGTAGAACCTGCAAATCCAATGGATGCGTGGGAACCTGCAGCATGGCCAACTCCGGGGCAACCAGAGCCTAACAATACTCTACTGCTAGGAGATGTAATCTTCAACGAGATTATGCCAAATTCTGTAGGAAATGATTCTTCTAACTATCCCGATGGCGAATGGATTGAAATTATGAATAATGGAAGTACAATGATTGACTTAACCAATTGGCACTTCAAAGCAGGTTCTAGAAATCTGAATTTTAATATCCAGAATTTGGTTCAAAAGGATAACATGACTCTACTTCCAGGTGAAATAACTGTAGTTGCCGTTAACGGTAGCAGTTTTTACATGCTAAATACCGCTCCTGATACAATCGAATTACGTGATGGGTCCAATCAGTTGATTTCTTCTGTATCTTGGAATTCAAGCACTGAAGGTGAAAGTTTGTGGCAATGGCAGGGCGAATGGAGTCAAGCACCTTGGCCTACTCCAGGGCAAGCAAACCCGAATGTATCACCCTATACTGGCGCACATGACATCGAGATAACAGAAATTCTGGCACATTGTGCTGATTCATCTATAACACCTGAACATGATTGGGTCGAGTTACTGAATAATGGTAGTTCAATGATCGATTTAGCTGGGTGGAGATTGGTCTCTGACGATGGTGACTTATTCCATGCTAGAACCGATAGAATGTGGAACAATACTTCAACAGTAATTGCACCAGATGAAAGATTTGTAGTAACTTTGCCAATGTGGTTCGTTAGTGGATATGGTGGCAGTATGCAGGTCCAAGACCCTGATGGAGTTGTTGTCGATGAAGTATCTTGGTCGATTACTGCTGATTGCCAAACTCTAGATTCTGATGGACAACTTACCGCTTGGCCAACCCCTGGCCAACCAGAACCTGATAACAGCGATGTAGCAGGTCCTGAAGACCTCATTTTCAGCCGGTTCATGTATGAGGAAAAGAGCAATTCGACAAATGATGAATTCTTTGAAATTAGTAACATTGGCGTAAAGCCAGCATACCTTAGTGGCTGGAAAGTTGCTAAGGTTTCAACCGGTGACTATTACTTCAATGGGACATTTACAAGCGGCGTTATTCCTGCAGGAGAATCTGTAATCATCAGTCCAGACTCATCAGCAGTCAAAGGATTTGGCGATACAACAATTCTAGAGGCAACCGATGTCATGGACTACCCAGTATGGCTTTCTGACTCGGGCTCAACAATACAATTGATATCACCTATGGGCCAGATTGCAGATTCATTTGTCTATGGTAACGGACCCACTGATGCTGGTGGTTGGAATGGAGTTTCAATTTCCGAGCCAGTGACCGACATCGAGAGAATCGTCTACCTACGAGGAGATGGTTGTGGAAATATGCCAGATACGGATTCTGCCGCAGATTGGCAGGTTAGATGGTCGATGGCTGGTGCGAGTCATTTTTGTGGAACCAATACCTTTAGCGACTACACAAATGTCACTCCATTGATCGGTCCAGATGCTGGTTTAGCAGAGGTTGTTGAATGGATTGAGGAGGCACAGAATAGTATTCATTTGCATGTCTATCAGATTCATCATCCAGTTCTAGTATTCTATCTGATGGCTGCTCAAGAGCGTGGCGTCGAGGTCACTGTGGTCATACAGGAACCTGTTTATTGGTGGGCTCAAAATGAAGAATATCAAATCCGTGGAATGATGTGGGAAATGTCTCAAGCGGGAATCGATGTATTACAATTCGAATATACTAGCACTTCTTCTTACGAATATCTCCATTCCAAAGTAGCGGTTCGTGATGGAAGTAGCGTTTGGATCGGTTCAGGAAACTGGAAAGAATCTACAATGCCAAGTGATGATTCAGGTAATCGTGATTGGGGAGTCATTGTCGATAGTACCGACCTAGCAAACATCATTCTAGAACGTCTAGAGTTCGATGAGGACATCAGTAGTGTACACATCAGTAGACCATCTATCTCTCAACCTCCATCCGGGTCATATACCGCCCCTCGCTCAATGGTTTTACAATCGAGTGCTGAAGTGGTCAACGGTCCGGTAGATGGGGAATTGATCACATGTCCTGATGATTGCATAGAAGGGCTGACTGAACTAATCAATTCAGCTAATGAGAGTATACTATTGTCATTACAAGGAATGGAAATGAATTGGTATTGGGGATGGCAAACCAACCCTCTAATCGATGCACTACATTCGGCTGCAGAGCGTGGTATAGCAATACGATTGATTATCAATCAACACTATGCTGATGAAAATTCAGAAATTCAAGAAGCGGTAAATAAGCTCAATGAAGACTGGGGTTGGGATGAAGGCCATGACGTTGAAGCCATATTGATGAGTGAAAATGAAACCGTGAATAAACTGCACAATAAAGGAGTTATCATCGATAATCAAACCGTTCTAATCTCCTCGATTAACTGGAACGATAATTCAATTTTACGCAACCGGGAAATGGGTCTAATATTACATTCACAAGAGATTACTGCAATCTATTCTGTGTCTTGGTGGGACGACTGGAATAGATTGGATGACACTACAGATTCTGATGGTGATGGAATGCCTGACAAATGGGAGATCGAAAACGGTCTAAACCGAAGTAGATACTCTAACAATCTGATGGACAATGAAGGTCTTGCTGATAATGACGGAGATGGCTTAGGTAATCTAGTCGAGTACTCATATGGCTCAAATCCACTCTCGATGGACACAGATGGAGATTGCCTGTATGATTCTGATGAAATACTGTGGGCTAGTTTAGCAGATGTTAGTGCAAGTTTGGCTATACAATTAGCAGATTCTGATGGCGATGGTACTAATGATTCAGAGCAATTCATTGGTGCAAATCTGGAAATTCAATTTGGCTGCTCTTCAGAAAACAATCAAACCAACAATACTTTTGTTGAATTAGATAGTGACGGAGATGGTGTAATCGATTCATTGGACCAATGCCCTGATACTGAAACAGGCCTAGCCACCGATGTTCAAGGTTGTTCGAGCCAACAAACTGCCGTGGAACTAGATAGCGATGGAGATGGAATAATCGATTCATTAGACGAATGCCCTGATACTGGAACTGGCCTAGCCACCGATACCCAAGGTTGCTCGAGCCAACAAAATAAGGACCAGACCTCTAATCAGGCTGGTGAAGAAGAATCAAGCAAAGGATTGAATTTCATGCTTTGGCTTGTAGTGGGTGGTATCCTTGTGCTGATAGGTGCTGGCGTAATACTAGTGATGAGAGCAAAGCCTGAGGGTGAAGGAGATGGCATATTTGAGGAATTGTCAGAAGTGAAAAACTTTGACATTCCAATTTTGGATGGAACCAACCCCAATATGACTACTGAAAGCGGAATTGACATGAGTAAATTCCCTGGTTGGGATGAACAGCAAGTCAAGAGCTATCTTGATTCAGGATGGACTGAACAACAACTTGCAGAGTGGTATCAGCAACAAATGGAAGACAATTCCGCATAAGGTTGACAAGGGAGCGCTACAAGCGCTAAGCGATTGACATGGCTTTTCGTAGCGGCAACCCGGCCCTAAACCCACAATATTTCCAAGGTGGAATGGCATCAGAAAAAATGACTTTAGAAGGAACGATTAGTAAAACAATGACACTGATTGGATTAGTAGTAATCACAGCAATGGTCGCTTTTAGCATCAGTACTACCAATCCAGCAACCTCTTTCATAATGCTAATTGGTGGTTCATTAGGAGGAATTGTGACCCTTGTAATCATATTCTTCACAAGACCGGCTCAGCCTCAAGTTTTGATGAGTATGTATGCGATTTTACAAGGATTATTTGTAGGTTCGATGTCATATGTTGTAGAAAATATGTATTTCGGTGGCACACCTGGTGTTGTGGCACAGGCACTGATTGCTACAATGGGTGTATTCTTCACCATGTTAACCCTTTACAGATTTAGAATAATTCAGCCTACTGAGAAATTCACACTTGTCATAGTATCTATGACTGGAGCATTGATGCTAGTATACTTGCTCAACTTCATTATGTTCCTGTTTGGAACTTCAATTCCTTTTATCCATGAAAGTGGGATGATTGGAATAGGATTCAGTCTCTTAGCCACTGGCTTGGCTTCGATGTTCTTGATAATTGATTTCGGAGTTATTGAAAATGGAGTTAAATTTGGCGCCTCAAAGAACATGGAATGGTATGGAGCATTTGGATTAGTGATCACATTGATCTGGCTTTATGTCGAGATGCTAAGATTGATTGCAAAGTTACGTGATTGAAATGACTAGAGTTCTCGAAGTCTGCGACTTATCCGACTGGAGAGCAGGCGGAGAAAGAAGAGAGAGTTTTGTAAAGAAGATGGGAGATGCCCTTCAGGATATTGGATTCTTTGCCCTTACAGGCCATGGTCTTGATGTTGAAGAAATAAACAAATCTTACCAGGTATCTGAACAATTTTTCCACCTAGATGATGATACAAAAAATAACTACGAAATGAGTGAGATTCATCGCCAACGCGGTTTCACTCCATTTGGTGTAGAGCATGCTAAGGATAACCCAGCACCTGACCTCAAAGAGTTCTGGCAAACAGGACGGACACTATCCGATGACCATCCATTGAAAAACGAATTCCTATCAAATGTATGGCCTAAGGAGATCGAGGGTTTTGAAAATTCCATTGACGGACTATACAATGCCATGGAACAGATGAGTAGTGAGTTGCTCTCAGCAGCATCTCTATACCTGCACAAGGATGAAGATTGGTTACCTAATATGGCGCAGGATGGTAATACGATTCTAAGGGTAATCCATTATCCACCATTAGGAGAAAACGCACCTGATGGGGCGGTAAGAAGTTCCCAGCATGAGGATATTAATTTGATCACACTTCTAATCGGTGCAACTGCAGATGGTTTACAAGTTATGGACCATGATGGTACATGGATTGAAGTTGAAGGTAATCATGAACATATTATCGTTGATAGTGGAGATATGTTACAGAACTTGACAAATGGATTTTTCAAATCAACTACACATCGTGTTGTCAATCCTCCAGATGCTGTAAGTGACCGTTACTCCATGCCAATGTTTGTTCATCCAAGCAATGAGATCGACCTTACACCTCTACCCGAATTTGTCGAATTAACCGGTGGAGAATCATTGTATCAATCGATTACTGCGGGAGAATACCTTCACCAAAGATTGGTAGAGATTGGCCTTGCAGACTAGGTGTCAAAATGATTAGGCCAAATTCTATTTTCGAGATTCTCGCTAAGAAGCGTGATGGAAATGAATTGAATAAGTATGATTTTCAACTAATCTGTAATCTCGCTTCAAGTGCACCACCTGAGCAAATTGGAGCATTCATGATGGCATGCAATATTCATGGCCTGACAAGAAATGAAATTTCACTACTGACTGAAGCTATGATGTTTTCAGGTGCTTCCTTCGAACCAAAACCAGGCCGAGTTGACAAGCATTCAACAGGAGGGGTTGGTGATAAAATGAGCATTATCCTAGCACCTGCATTGAGAGCAGCAGGCGCAGTGGTGCCGATGGTCGCCGGTAGAGGATTGGAACACACGGGTGGAACAATAGACAAATTGGAATCAATCCCTGGTTTCAATACAAGTTTATCCATTGAAGAAATGGAAGAAAATAATTGCTTTATTTCCTCACAAAACGAAGATATCGCACCTGCTGATTCAGTATTTTATGCAGCAAGAGACATCACTGCAACCGTTAGTCAAATCGGTCTAATCACCGCATCGATAATTTCTAAAAAAGCCGCTGAAGGACTAGAAAAATTAGTTCTTGATGTGAAATGCGGAAGTGCAGCTTTCATGAAAACCGAGGAAGAAGCGATTGAATTAGCCAAATCGATGGTTAGGACAGCGGCTGATTTAGAGATTGATGTTACCGCTCAAATTACTAGAATGGACCACCCAATTGGAAAGATGATAGGCAATGGACATGAGATCGCTGAATGCATAGATTGCCTAAGAGGAAATGGCCCATGGGATACTATGGAATTGGTCTACATGCAGGCTGATGCTCTCGGTTATGACATCAGACCACACATAAAAGACGGCTCGGCATTAGGAGAATTCAGAGACATGTGTGTGCGTCAAGGGGTTGACGAAATGGTTGCTGATTTGCTAATCACTGAACCGTGGTCTGTACTGAAAAAAGCAGAACATGAACTAAGGGTTAGTGCAAAACAGACTGGATTTATTACCGATATTGATGCAATGCGAATCGGTAAAGCACTTTGTGAAATGGGTGTAGGTCGTACTGGAGAGAATACCGAGATTGAACATGGTGTTGGAATCGAATTGATTGCAAGGGTTGGCGATTATGTCAAACAAGGCGATATATGGGCTATTATTCACCACAATAATATTGGCGACCCCTACTATATCCATGATTCAGTTACAATAAGTGATGAGGCTGACAAAAATCCTCTGCCACGCTTAATCAAGACGATTCGTTATGAAAATCTGTCAAATGAATGAAAGTCGTCATATAGGGGAGGGCATTCGGCGAAGTTGCCGATTTAGCTTAGCTGGTGGAGCGTGGGACTGTTAATCCCAAGGTCGAGGGTTCGAACCCCTCAATCGGCGCCATTTTGTCATCCATATCTATTGATAAAGTAAAGGGTAACTCCAGTACTATGTCCGGTGTTAGTGATGACGGGTTTTGGAAATTTGAAAACGGTTCTTGGGTTGCGACAGAAAAACAAAAACAAGCATTAGCTAGTGGTGCGACACAATTCGCACCTCCTGCGATTAAGCCAAGTGCTATACCTGGAGATTCACAAGGTAATATCCAATTTGTCCCAGTCCAACAAACTACGACTGAAAATGAAGTTTCGACTAATCAAACTGCAAATGAAGGTTATGTCCAATTATCAGGACTAACAACTACTCGTACACATACATCGGCTGCAAAGAAGTTTCTTGGCAATCCATTTTATCAAAGTGTATTTTCCAGATCAGTATTCGATAGTATCCAAGAACCTGGCGAGAAAAAAATGAAGCAAAATTTGCTAAATATGCATAATGATGTAGAAAGTACAGCTAGAAGTAAATTCAATTCTGGTGATATGGCTCATAATGCTGAACAAATCATTTCTAAAATGTATCTTGAAGGTGAAGAAGTAACTCATAAATGGCCTTTACAAATTAGGAAAGTAGAGGTTATGGCTCCAAGTGATCAAGCAAAAGATGGTTTTACCAGCATGGAAAAAAATGACCATTTTGGCGTACGTGGAATCCTAACTTCTGAACGAATCTTATTGATTGATTCGACCGAAGATTCTGTAACTCAACTCACAAACCCAATCAGCCAAAACCCCAAACTACCCTTGCAACGTAAACAATCTGGTATTTTTGAAATATCACATAAAATAATGCATGATTTCTGGTTTAAATCAATATCTCTATCAGATATATCAGGATCTGAATTTCATTTCTCACATTTCAGCAATAGTTCAAAGAAAATAAGAAGATTCCATCATTTTGCCTCTATAATTGTATTATTATTCTCAGTATTATTTGTCGGTGCCAGTATTATCTCGCTGATGTTAAGCGATGACGGTTTGTTGTCATTCTTTATTTTTAATATCGCTGCCATGTTCTTAGCACTTATAGCATATGCAATCTACTATTATGCTTCAACTATGAAACAGTATATGACGCATTCTAGTTATGGTAAAGAGAGGATACTAAAAATTGGATATTTCGATAAAATACATAACAAGCACTTAGTATTGAAACTACAACTCGAGGATAGTCAAACCATAGACAAAACGATTGATTGGATCAGATTACTTGAGAGTTCTTACAATAAGATTGAGCAATAGAGAAGTAAATCATTCCCACTCAATCGTGCCAGGTGGCTTGTGGGTGATGTCATACACCAC
>CEQM01024336.1_pt1 | contig 11050 bp, 8 predicted proteins | sample 531111 | NCBI WGS metagenome assembly CEQM01 (sample SAMEA2621278, study PRJEB7988) | marine metagenome | biome: marine biome (ENVO:00000447); feature: deep chlorophyll maximum layer (ENVO:xxxxxxxx); material: "saline water (ENVO:00002010), including plankton (ENVO:xxxxxxxx)" | depth 120 m
TTTCCAGAGCCAGTCGGGGAACAAAGTAAGAGGTGCTCTCCCTTCAGAATTCTTGGGATGGCTACCTTTTGTGGCTCTGTGAAGTCTGGAAATTTGTCCATAAACCAATTTCTAACGGGTGGACATAGTCTCTCCAGGAGCTCTTCAGTCTCCATTCTGTCCTCTACATACTCGATTTCAGGCATTTTTTGTTGCACCTATCACTCGGTTGGGCTTCCTATGAGTACATCAATGCTTCTCTAAGAACCTCATTAAAGGCCATTAATGGTATTATCAATAACCCTACGGTACGTACATCGATAGCCCATTCCCAAGGATGGCTTGAAAGATGGGTGACCAAGTCGGAGATACAATGCCCGAATCAAGGAGGCTGGACAGGCTCACATCGATGATGAGGAGGCGTGGCATAGTTTTCCCCTCATTTGAGATATACGGAGGGGTAGCTGGCTTGGTAGATTATGGGCCCGTTGGGGCCACAATTAAGCGGAAGGTTATCGAAAGTTGGATTGATCACTGGACTTCTTGGGGAGACATTGTGGAGGTTGATTCTCCAACGATCACGCCTAAGTCGGTCTTAGTTGCCAGTGGCCATGTAGGAGAGTTCAATGACTACATGTCTGAATGCTTATCCTGCAATTCAGCATTTAGGAGCGATCACCTGATTGAGGGATTGCATGAGAATCCTGATTCACTGAGCGGTGAAGAGCTGGACTCAGTAATTTCTTCTAACAATATTTCTTGTCCGAAATGTGGTGAGTCCGACTGGTCTAATGCTCGACCCATGAATCTGATGTTCCCGACAACGATAGGAGCTATGAGCAGTGGCAGGGAGGCATACATGAGGCCTGAAACCGCACAAGGTATGTTCATGCTATATCCTTCATTATATCGTCATTTCAAGCAGAAATTACCATTTGGGGCAATTCAAACTGGCAGAGGATATAGGAATGAAATCAGCCCGAGGCAAGGCATGATTAGACTAAGGGAGTTTAATATGGCTGAACTGGAGTACTTCATTGATCCTGAAGACCCACCGGGGAGGAATGAACTGGGTGAAAATGAAGGCACTATGGTTGAGATGATATCAGACCCAGAAGGAGAATATCCGGGCAAACATAGAATTTCTTTTCAAGATGCGTTAGATAGGGGAATAGTCAGGCACCCAACTGTTGCATCCTTCCTTGTAAGAACCTATGATTTCCTAGTCAAAATTGGGATTGATGGAGATAAGATCAGGTTTAGGCAGCACGCTGGTTCGGAAATGGCACATTATGCATCGGATTGCTGGGATTGTGAGATTCTAGGAGAGTATGGATGGATAGAGTGCGTAGGTATCGCTAACAGGACCTGTCATGACTTGGAGTCCCATGAAGCCCATTCGGGAACTAACCTTCTACGGGCGTGGAGACAATTTGAAGTCCCACGGAAGGTTTCGAAAGAAGTTCTATCTCCTAATGGTTCCGTTATTGGTCCCATATTCAGGGAGAGAGCTGGTGAAGTAGCATCTGCAATCAGCCAGTTGGACGATACGCCTTCGTCCATGCCATTCATACTGAGTCTAGAAGATGGTTCAGAAGTGGAGATAACATCCGAGATGGTCACTCTGAAGAAAGAGGAGGGGAATGTGCATGGAGAATGGTTCACCCCTCATGTGATAGAGCCCGCATTCGGAATTGATAGGATAATCTGGCACGTTCTAGATCATGCATTTGCTGAGGATGGAAAGGAGTCAGAGGATTACGTGACGCTTAGACTGAATGAGAAAGTCTGCCCTTATGACATCTCTATCTTGCCACTCTTCGATAAGGACGGGATGGACGTTCTGGCTGAGTCCTTACTTTCGGAAGTGCTTGCTATACGGGGAATTCAAGTAAATCTTGACTCAACTGGATCTATTGGTAAGAGATACGCCAGGGCTGATGAGATAGGAGTACCATGGGCTGTCACTGTGGATCACTCGAGCCTGGCAGATGGGACAGTCACTGTAAGGAACAGAGACAACCAACAACAGATCAGGGTTACAACTGAGAAATTGATTAGTCATATAGAAAATAGGGACGTCTCATCTCTTTTCTGACTCCCAATCTTCATGGAGTCCCGACTTGACCGGCAAACGTGTCTGCCAGGGGGGAGAGTGATGATTGGGCCGAGAAATATCGCCCCAATAGCATTCGTGAGATGGAGGGTAATGAGGCTCAAGTGAGATCCATTAGGCAGTGGCTGGACACTTGGTCGACTGGAAAAATACCAAAAAAGAGAGGAGTCTTACTTTCTGGCCCACCCGGAGTAGGCAAGACGACTATTGCTAAGGCCGTAGCCAAGGAGATGGGGTGGGCGATAATCGAGCTTAACGCATCTGAGGAGAGAAATGCGGCCTCTATCAGAAAGGCCGCGACCAGGGGGTCACAACACATCTCACTAGATTTATTCTCAGGGGATTCCAAACCAGATGGGAAGACGATAATACTCTTAGACGAGGTAGATCATCTCGCAGGCGGTTTTTCAAAAATATCAGAAGACAGGATCGGACGGTCGATTTCATCGGAAGACGAGACGAAGAGCATCACAGGGGATTCGGGGGGGAAGGCCGAGTTGATGCACCTGCTATCTGTCACTATGCAACCCGTAATTATGACTTGTAATGATCCAATGAGGCTCTGGGGGGGTGGCAGAGGATGGAGGATGAACAGAGACAGGGTCCTCAGATTATCCGATATGGTACAATTCAAGAGGGTTAACAGCGGGGATATGCGGAAAATAGCTTACAGGATCCTTGATGGGGAGGGGCTATCTATTGACCCGGGGGCGTTAGAGGAGCTGATTACTGGTAATCCAGGCGACCTAAGGGCGCTAGTGAGGGACTTGCAGGCTGTTTCCTCACTAGTAGAAGGGCATATCACCATAGACCATGTTAAGGGGCTCGGAGAGGTGTCTGTAAGGGATTCTCAGATTGATGTATTCAAGGCTATGAAAGAGATATACTCGAGTAAGAATGGATCTAAGGCGTCAGAGATTCTCAGGAATAGCGATAAGGATCCCGATCAGATGCTTGCATGGTTCTCGTGGAACAATCAATCTGTCTTCGATTCTTCTGGTCTTGCTTCCATCAGTAATGCGATGCAGCTAGCTGATAGGTCTCTAGCTACTAAGTTCACAAATCGTGCATTCCGATCGTGGTACTGGGGATCTGCCCTGACCTCTCAGGCCGCGGTTTCTCAGACCCCGATTACTACGGACCCATATCTGGGATACCCTGACTTTCTAAGGAGAGGGTCTGAGTCTTGGAGGAGCGTTAATGTTGTCACTACTATGTCGGAGAATGTTTCTACCAGTAAATCATCATTCAGGGAGGAGTTGTGGCCACTTTTGCTGGCTGTCCACGATGATTCACTCGGCGGAGACCCCGACGATTTCAGTATCTCTAAGAAGATGGGGCTAGGTGTTGAGGAGCATCTTTCTCTGCACGGCATATCTAAGAGTAGCAGAAAGGGGAAATCGATTGTTAAGAAGTACGATGATCAGGAGAATTTGCCTGAGCCACCCTCCGCACTACCTCCAGAAATAGAGTCAGAGGAGGAGGAAGCACCTACTGAAGGCAAACAATTCACACTTGACTCATTCTAGATGTCACTGCGCCATGTCTTTGGGTGCAACAAAACCAAGACGGTTAGCAACTCTAGCCTCCCAAGCCACATCAACAGAGATGCCACAATCAAAGACGGCTCGCCCAGTGCAGCCCAAGTCGCGGTCGGACCGAACGCACCTAACGCTGGACCTGTGTTTCCGAGGAGGGATAGGGAAACGGAAAGAACATCGGTCATATCCAATGATGGCTCCAATAATGAGAATGCCAATATCGATGCAGTAACAAGAACAGTCCAAGAGCTTAGCATTCCAAGTACTGTCCATATCCTCTTCTCGTCAATGACTTCGTCGTTGAATCTGATTGCAACAACTTTCCTAGGTTGGATGATTTTCAATATTTCTCTTTTTGATAACTCGAAGGCGATTCTAATTCTTAGCACCTTGAGGCCCCCACCTGTAGAGCCTGCAGTCGCTCCTATTATCATCAACAATAGTAAAACGAATTGACTGAATAGTGGCCATGTAGCGAAATCTGCTGAAGAGTACCCGGTACTAGAAATCGAAATAGCTTGGAACATCGAATGTCTTATGGTTTCTAAGAACCCTAAATCTTGTGACCCCGCACTGTAGATGTTGAAGGCCATAGCAATCCATGCAACAATTAGAATGAATAGATAGCTCCTGACTTCACCGTCTTTGAAAGCCTCTTTTGATTTACCTACGAGAACTAGATGGAGGAGGCTGAAGTTGATACAGGTGAGGACCATGAAGACCATCAGAATGACCTCGATCCTAGCCGAGCTGAAGGCCATAACCCCGCTATCAGTAGTGCCGAAACCACCTGAGGATAGTGTAGTTAGAGCATAATTAACCGAGTCGAAAACACTCATTTCGCCTATGAATCTAAGCAAGACCATCTCAATTATTGTGAGGACTATGTATATCGCCCATAGTCTCCTTGCCGTTGATTGCAGAGAGGGGCCCAACCTGGAAAGAGAGGGTCCAGTGAGCTCGGCCCTAGCCAATGACATCCCACCTCCAAGGGCCTGAGAAAGTATGAGGAGTCCTAGCATGATCACACCCATTCCTCCCAGCCACTGGGTGAGTGACCTCCAGAGTATCAGACTCTGCGGTTGGGAACTGATACAATCCGTACCCTCGAGGCATCGTGGACTTGTTGAGTGATCTATCACGGTAGATCCTGTCGTGGTAAACCCTGACATTGACTCGAACCATGAGTGGATGGCCCCAGAGAAGACGTCGGCTACTGCGACGGATTCAATCGATAGATCGGCAGGACCGTAGAAAACACCTCCTAGCCAGTATGGCAATGCACCCAGTATCACAACAGGAATCCAACCAAGAGCGACAGAGGCGAATGCTTCACGATCTCTGAGCCTGGAGGCGGTATCGGCCCCTCTGGCCAAGGAAACTAGGCTCTGTCCGACAAACGCGGCCAAAATCAGAGGGATCAGGTACGTCCTGGCCGCGAACTCATATCCCTCTGAAGGCAAGTAGCAACTGTATGCGGCCACCAAAGCTAGAGGTAGTGCGACTAGTCTAATTGTCCACCCCAGGACAAACCCGACGACATCCCAGCGCATGGTTAGCTCCCTAGGATCTTCTCGAGTTTCTTCAAATCGTCTTTCAGCAGGAGGATGTACAGCCTATCTCCAAGTAATACGGTATCAACCTCATTGGGATCGAGGACTGAAACCTTGCCATCGAAGTCCTCCCTGTCTATCATGGCAATTCTCGCTCCGAATTTTGACTCGACCTTGGATATCGACCAGCCCTCAATACCTTGTTCTGCTTTTACTTCGGCTGAAATTGATATTACTTCTGGTACGTTTGGTATGACTTGGAACGTTCCCGGGACATTCATGTGGATGGATTTCAAAATTCCAGTTACTACCACTTGCCTCCTGCTGACGGGGTTTATCGAGCCAATCCTATGAACTGCGTCGACGAGAGCACGATCTCTTAGGACTAGACCGGTCCTCAATACGCCCTTATCCTTGGCTCTCATTGATATAGCGATGTTTAGATTATCATCTTCTAGAGCCGCCACAGCGATGTCATGGCTATGGATGTCGAGCTCCCTGAGAAGATCCTCATCTTGGGGATCTCCGTGAATTACATCGAGCCTCTTACTATTTCCTACACTAGAGCCTACTAATTCGTTGGCTAAGTCTAGCTCGGGCTCTATAACTACTACACTATGCCCCCTTCTCAGGTAGTAATCCGATAGTCTGACTCCGAACTGACTGGCACCAAAAACTGCAATCTGCGCCTTCTCCTTGAGATCAGGATCAGACTTTCCAACACTTCTGGTTATCTGAGAGAACTGATCAGTGGAGTTGGAGACAAAAACCAAGATGTCACCCGGCTCGATTACTTCATCGCCCTTGCAAAGGGCTCCTTTATCGTCTGACTTTTTTATAGAGTAAATTGAGGGCATACCGGCGAAGATACCTCCGACCTCTCCTGTGGTGGTCCCGATTAATGCAGATGAGTTTGTAACCTCTGTAGATGCGATCCACGATGACTCCCCAAGAGGGAGAATTTCGTCTATCGAAGGAGCCAAGAGGCTCGCAGCAAGTTGGCCGACAATCTCATCTGCAGCACTGACAATGTGATCAGCCCTAGTCCAGTTACTGAGAGGGCCAGCTCCCCTAGATGGATGCTCTAACCCTGGATCGTTGATATTGGCGATTGTCCTCAGTCCAGTGGCATTCCTCTCGCCCACTAGTTCGCTGTAGACTTTCTTGGCGAATGAGCACCCTAGTAAGTTTATCATATCGTCATTGGTAGCCATTATGAAAATCTCAGCATCGCTAATTCCCGCCCTCATCAGAGAATCCCTGGATAGGGCGCTCCCTGTAATCAAAAGGCAATCCAAATATTGTGACTCATTTATCGCTGATGGGTCGGGATCAATCAAAGCGACGCTTCTTCGCTCTTGACGCAGAGCCGCCGCCACACCTCTGCCGACCTCTCCGGCCCCAGCAATGATGACCCTCATTGGACCGCACCCTTGGACGGATGGATATAATCATGCGCCATACGTATGTCCGATAAATCCTCAATATAGGGTTTATTGGCTATTCTTCCTCGTCAATCATTAATCCACGGGTCCTAGAGCTAGAAGCGATTCTGTGTCGCTCTGACTGTCTGGTTGTCCTTCTGTAGGCTTGTCTGGCTGCTGGTGTGAGTCCCGAAGGTAGCCATCTTTCCTGAGAAGGGGCCCATGCAGCAACTATTGCGGTTAATGGAGCGACAAGGATCAGCGGGGTGTATATTGAGAGTAAGAGGGAAATTAACAGTGCCGCCCTGAGTATAGAGGTAGAGAAGAAGGGACCCAACCTTCGAGGCTCCAGAATCATCGCACCTTGATACGCGGACAGAACTGCGTGCCCCGTACAAGCAGTTACTGATATCAGGAGGCAGATAGCTACTGAATACATGGAAAATCCGGAAAATGATGAGTTCAGTTCTTCGTCGAATAGCCTGAATGCCAGAACAGATGATTGCATAGCACCGATCCCGAGCCCCAAAGTCCACCCAAACGGAGGAGATGCTCTCAATGCAACGTTTCTCGGTCTCCCTAGAAGGAAAAGAACGAACGCTGACTCGCATATCGCAATAAGAAGCGCATATGAGCTGGCCGTGATGATATTCACTTGCTCGGTAATGATTCCAGAGAGTATCAGAGTATCGGCTGCCGAGGCTAATAACATTCCCGAGACGATGCCGTAGAGTAGGTATTTGACTGAGCCCGATAGGTCGAAGAAACCTGTCATCTTAGCGATAGACCCCCTCCATCCAATGAAAACGCCGATTATACCGATGGCGAAAGCAGCTTGGGTTTGCCACATACCAGTAGCCATGCTTCGCCATGGCACTGGGCATTTGAGTCCATCTGCCTCGGACAATGTTCAAACCACCCTATCGGGACCCGCGTACATGGCGCTGGACGGCTTGAAGAGGCGTATTCTTGGTTCAGCCGGACTTCTGAAAGGCAAGAGGGAAATTGACGAGGACACGCTAAAGGAGCTCAGTAAGTCATTACGTAGGGCCCTATTGGAGGCAGACTTCAACGTCAGACAGACGAAGGAGCTCACTGAGAAGGTTGAGAGGAGGGTCGTTGAGGAAGAGCCACGTCCGGGTACCAAGCTAGAAACCCATGCGATGAATATCATCTACACTGAATTGGTCAGGATGTTGGGCCCTCCAAGGGATATCAGGCCCCATAATGAGACTATATTGATGGTTGGCCTATACGGACAGGGAAAAACGACTACAACTGCCAAAGTTGCAGATTGGTGGAGACGCCGTCACGGGGTCAGAGTCTCGGTAATAGAGGCAGACACCCACAGACCTGGGGCGTATGAGCAACTTTGCCAATTACTAGAGGGGACTGGTGTTGGGGTATATGGGGAACCTGGCGAGAGTGACGCCTCAAAAATCGTGAAGAATGGACTTAAGGAATTCAGTAACTCTGATGTGGTAATTATCGATACCGCTGGCAGGGATAGTCTTGATGACTCCCTCAGGGAAGAGCTAGTTTCCATAGCTGAAATCGCAAATGCAACTGAGAGGTTTCTTGTTATTGACGCTCAGGTGGGCCAGGCTGCTGGACCAGTAGCTCAAACATTCCATGAGTTAGTAGGAGTGACTGGAACTGTTGTTACCAAGCTTGACGGAACGGCCAGAGGTGGAGGTGCGCTAAGCGCTGTTTCCGCTACTGGGGCCCCCATAGTCTTCGTGGGAGAGGGAGAGAGAATACAAGATCTTGAGAAGTTTGAGTCGGATCGGTTCATTTCTAGGTTACTCGGCATGGGAGACATCAAGGGACTGATTGACCTCACACCCGAAGATTTGGATCAGGATGAAGCCATGAGGATTACTCAGAGGATGATGTCTGGTAGATTCACTCTGACTGACATGTACTCACAAATGGAGATGATGAGTAAGATTGGCACCATGGATAAGTTGCTTTCACACTTGCCGGATAGTATGTTTGGAGGGATGGGTAATCTCAGCACTGGGCAGAAAAAGCAGATGCAGAACAATCTTGAGAAATTCAGGATAATTATGGATTCGATGACCCAGAAGGAGAAGGATGAGCCTTTGTTGCTAAAATCTAGTAGAATAAGGAGGATAGCAAGAGGCTCCGGTGCGACTGAGAAAGATGTCAAAGAGTTGCTTGCACAGTGGAATAGGAGCAGGAAGATGATGCGCGGTATGAAGGGCGACAGAAGGTTCCGAAGACAGATGCAGTCCATGATGGACTTCGATGACTCCGAACTAGGCATGGGGTGATCCCGTGGATAGGAGATTTGCCATAGTTGGCAATAGGACCCCCAGTAGTGGGAAGCTTAACCTGAACGACTTGCCAGGAGATGGTGGACGGATGGACGTCCTTGTGAGGGCGGTAAATTCTGCGCTATTCATCTCTCACGGGATAAGGAAAGATACACAGATTGTTGTCCACCTTATGGGAGGTAGCATACCGAGGAGGGTTTTCTTCGATGGTTGCGAGCTTAGGGGCGTTAGGCCCGATGAGAGATCGATAGCAGGGCACTTCAAATCCCTGATGAAGACCCCAGTTCCCCCTATCGGACATTTCACGGAGGTTTCCAAGGGAATAAGGCAATCCGGTGGCGATATCTATCAGACGCTAAGGGAGTGGAATATGGATGGCGTGGAATCCTATGTTATGGATGCTGGAGGAAGCATTTTCGAAAGTGTTGATGTTGCAGGAAAGTGTGGATTCGTTCTTTCGGATGATTTGGATTTGGACTTAGGGGAGGTAGATTTCCCTCTCGGTTCGTTGTCATTGGGGAGGACTTGGCTACAGGGGCATTCATGCATCTCTGTGATTCATCACATCATTGACTCTCATATCCAATAGGGAAGGCCATCTGGAGACTCATTGATGGAAGACTCTAGCAGTCTTTCACTAATTCCGAGAGGATGGTTAGAAGGCCAGCTACCGAGAGGCGTTATCGACGCCTTTCCGTCATTGATGGCATTGCAGTCTGTTCTTGGAATATCCTCCTCGACTATGGTTGCAGCTCCGACCTCAAATTCTATTCCCTTGGAAGGCGCCTGATCCATGTCAGAGGCACTTCTGTACCATCTCGCGCCCAATGAAACTGTAGTGATGGAACCATTCCACTTCTCTGGTAGGTTCACGTTGAGGAAGATGTCGCCATGATGGAAAGCCGATCTCAACAATGATACTTCGTCATTGCCAGATGGTTTGTTCCCGGTTCCGTTGGGCCTGAGTAAGTTGGGAAGTTGAGCGGGCAGTGATTCTTCGCATTTGGCGACCAGTCTCATTACGACCTCAAGAGTGTCCTCGAAGTTTCTGTGGCTGTATGTCGCTAGGCTGGTGGCGATCGCTGGCATCCCGTACAGGGACGCTTCTCTTGCCGCGGATACGGTACCTGAATGAAGTACATCGACAGATAGATTGGGACCGTGGTTAATTCCAGAGATGCAAAGCTTTGGATCTATTTCTGGAGCCCATGATTTCAGCCCTCCCTCGAGCGCCACGATGACGCAATCACAAGGGCTACCATCTAGGGAGAACATCCTGAGCGGGGGGCCACCCTCCACTCTGATGGCTTCAGAGAGATCTTTTCTCTCTGTGAATTGCATGCCACTTGAAAGAGTCAGTTTCATTCCTGTGGCAGACTGCTCGCTCTGAGGGGCGAGAACCACTACTGGATGTCCTTCCGAATGCAGTCTGGTTACTAGTGAAACTAGGCCATCGGCATCTATGCCATCATCGTTGGTAACAAGGAGATGTGCTTTATTCACATGCGTGCGACAGGCGGGGAGTTCATGAATGCGTGTCTGTATTTTGCGTATTTCTACTCTCTTCCAAGGTGACCATTATAGCTCCCACTAGCATTAATGGGCCACCGATTAATGTCCATGTTCCGATATAAGCCTCCCCGGTTATCGCCCATCCGATCGCCCCTCCAATGACCGGTTCGAATATCAGAGCAACGGAAACCACGATCGGGGAAATCCACCTGAGGGCTGTATTTATGACCGTATGACCGCAAAGTCCTGGGCCGAGGGACAGGTATGCTATCCACGGAAGCCATACAGCATCCATCCAACCTAATGCACTTAGTTCGGGTGTAGCGGAGGTTAGGGCTGTTCCCTCTAGAGAGATCGAGCCTATGGTAAGCATTAGTCCCGCCAAGAGCGTGACTGGGAATGCGTAGATGAATACCGGGGTGCTTCTAGAAGACCTGAGGTGCCTTCCAATCATTAGGTACCCGACAACAGTGACGGCACCCAGGAAAGCCGCCGCGTCTCCAATCAAGGTCACTTGACTGTTACTCTCTACTTCTAGTAGGGCTATGGAAGCCCCGAGAAAACCAATGACGGCGCCGAGGACATGCCCTCTCCTAACTGATGCCCCGATGAGTGGCATTAATGC
>CEQM01029946.1_pt1 | contig 11030 bp, 12 predicted proteins | sample 531111 | NCBI WGS metagenome assembly CEQM01 (sample SAMEA2621278, study PRJEB7988) | marine metagenome | biome: marine biome (ENVO:00000447); feature: deep chlorophyll maximum layer (ENVO:xxxxxxxx); material: "saline water (ENVO:00002010), including plankton (ENVO:xxxxxxxx)" | depth 120 m
AACTCGGCTTAAATTTTTAGTAATTGCTTGCCTTTATTTTCTCCAGTAAAGAGCCTATTTAGAGTTTGTGGACAATTTTCAATTCCTTCTTGAATATCCTCTCTATGCTGAAGTTTTCCTTCAATCACCCAGGTTGCAATTTCTTCTAGGGCTGGTTGTGAGCGAGGTAAATAATCCAGAACTAAAAATCCTTGCATTGTTGCTCGTTTAATAATTAAGGAAAATAAATTATTTGGTCCGTCTGGAGGTCTAGTTGCATCATAGCCAGATGAAATCCCGCCACATAAAAGAACACGTGCATTAATATTTATTATGTTAAGAACAGTTTCTAATATTTCACCTCCAACATTATCAAAATATATATCAATTCCATTTTTAGCAATTTTTGGCAGTTCTTCATGAACATTTGAATTTTTATAGTCAATCACATCATCAACACCAACTTCTTTCAGCCATTCACATTTTTCTTTGCCTCCAGCTATTCCAATGACATGGCATCCTTTGAGTTTAGCTATTTGAACCACTACTGAACCAGTTGCACCTGCAGCTCCTGAAACTAAAACTATTTCTCCTGGTTTGGGATCACCAAGCTCTATCAATCCATAGTAAGCTGTAATGCCAGTAGTACCCATTACATTTAACATTGTTGGAATAGGAAGGAGATCAGGAACCACTCTAAATCTGTCGTCAGCTTCAGGCTTTGTCAAGCAGTGAGTTTGCCATCCCACAAAACCAAAAGTTAAGTCACCAACCTTATATTCAGAATTCTTAGATTCTAGCACTCGACCCATACCACCTGATCGAACAACTTCACCTATTTGCACCGGAGGCAGATATCCAGGGACATCATTCAACCATCCTCTTTGGGTAGGATCAAAAGAAAGATACATATTCTCAAGCAGAATCTCACCTTTTTTTATTTCCGAAAGAGTTTCAGTAACTAGCTCAAAATCAGAATCTTTAACAAGACCTTGAGGCCTTTCTTTTAAAACCCACTTTTTATTTTCAATTTCCATCATTGCTCCCTTAAATTAAATTTTAATTTATTTCTTAATAAGCCTATATTTTAATTGATTCTCATATAGTATTTCTTCTAAGTGGAGGTTTATTTGCTTTTACTCTTATCCAATTTAAAGCCCTGAAGACTGAAGGTATTTCCACAAGTTTTTGTTCTAATTTATATTTGCCTGGATAGTTTATTAATAACAATCCTGTCACTATTGTTAGAAAGCCTTGGCCAGGTAAGATTAGCATTAATAAACCCCCAATAATTAGAGAGAATCCAATTATATTTTTTCCAAACATCACTACCAATCTTAAAATTGGTTTTTGCACTTGCCATTTTGAAGGTTTTCTTTTCGATGAAAGAAAATAATCCTCGGGTATTTGAGCAACAAACCAACTAATTCCCAAGATACTTATTATAAAAATAAGAATTGAAGATATTCCTAAGCCTATTAGAACTCCAGGATGATCAGAGAACCAAAGAATAAAAGAATTTATTAAGTTCATTTATGTATCTTAATCAAAAGATTGATTGAAAGAATATATTAATTAGAAATATTTAATAGATTTATTCATTTAAGTTAGATATTCTGATTATTAAGCTTGGACGTAAAATTAAATATAATTCAAAAAATCTCAAAATTCCTCTTCTTAAGGTAAATTGCTGCTATGAAAAATCCTGATTTAAAAACAATCTGTTGCGAAGCGCTTGATGATTTAAAAGCTCAGAATATTCTTGCTCTAGATATTCGTGATATCTCAAGTTTTGCTGATTGGTTTATCATTGCAACTGCATCTTCCTCAAGAAATGCAAAAGCCATTTCTAATAGATTAATTGAGTCTATCAAGTTGCAAAATCAGTATTTAGTTAGGGTTGAGGGTCAAGATGATTCGGAATGGATCTTGGTCGATTGTGGAGATGTTGTTGTAAATATAATGCAGCAAGAAACTCGTGAATTTTATGATTTAGAAAGTTTATGGGGTGAAAAAACTCTTGTTTCTGCATAATGAAATGCAAAGTTATTAGCATTAGTCATAAGCCGTCTGATTGGGAGAAACAGGCGCTGCACTTTTATTCCAAACAATTGCCTAATCATTTTCAAGTTTCTTATGTTGAGGTGAGGCCTTTTTCTTCTAAATCTATGGATAGAGATTCTATATTAGAGGCTGAGGGTTTGGAAATCTTAAAATGCCTTGATCAAGACGCACTTGTAATTTTATGGGATAGGCAGGGACAAAAAATCAATAGTCTTGATTTCGCAACTCTTTTGCAGGATCAAATGGATCAGGGAAAAAATATTAATTTTATCATAGGCAGTGCCCATGGAGCCTCAGATAATTTATTAAAAAACTCGCAATTAATTTTATCTGCTTCAGAATTAACATTTCCTCATAGGCTTTTTAAAATATTTTTAATTGAACAAATTTATAGAGCGAGCACAATTCATAGAAATCATCCATATCACAAGTAATGATTTTTGAAGAAAGACAGATCGAAAAGAATAACTTTTCTTCAAGGGCAACCTTGCTTTTTAGTCTAATTATCCTGGGGCTAGTAGTTGTGCTCATTCAAGTCTTTTCTTTACAAATTTCTGGCTACTCGGATTATCAACTTGCTGCATTAAAAAATAAAAATTATGCAGTACCTGTTCAGTCGCTTAGGGGTGAGATTTTTGATAGAAATGGCAGAGTTCTAATTAAAAATAAACCAACTTTCGATTTAATCACCCGCCCTAATTTAATTTTAAATATAGATTCCTTTTTAGAAGAGATACAACCCGTTATTTATCTTTCCGAAACTGAGAAATCAAGGTATGTAAAGCTGCAAAAAGAGAAAGCCTTTGTAAACAAGGAACTGGTTCTAAAAAAAGATCTTTCTGATGAAGAAATTGCCAGATTTAATGTAAGGAGTTTTAATTTCCAGAATGCATTTATAGCAAAACGCTATAGAAGAATTAGTGATTATCCGGATATTTTTTCACATGTTCTAGGGTATACCTCAAGAACAGAAGATAATTTGCATTCAACTGCTGAAATTCCTAAAAGCCATTGGAAGGATGCAGAATTAGTATATGCGCATGGCCTTATTAAGGGCCAGACAGGATTGGAGGAAATATATGATGAACATTTGAGTGGTCAGCATGGACATAGAGTGTATGAAATGAATGCAAGAGGACAATTTATTAAATCATTATCTCTGACTAAGCCTGAAAAAGGGTCTGATTTATTTACCAATTTAGATATTGATGCGCAAAAAAGTGCTGCAAAATTTCTAGGAAATAGAAAAGGAGCAGTTGTTGCCATAGACTTAGATACTGGGGGCATTAATGTTTTATATAGTTCACCCGCATACTCAATAAATAAGCTCTCTAATGGCATGAGTGAAAATGAATTTAAAACTTTAATCAATGATCCAGACAAACCTTTTTTTAATAGAGCATTACAAGGAAGATATCCGCCAGCTTCAACAATTAAACCAGCAATTGGCATATACGGATTATCAAATAATATTGTGAATTGGAATTTTGAGATAAAAGACCCTGGATTTTTTACCTTACCTGAGACTGGAAGAATCTTTAGAGGATGGCGAAAGGGGGGTCATGGCAAAGTAAATATGCATAAAGCATTTTTGGTTAGCTCGAATACTTACTTTTTCTCACTTGCATATCAAGCAGATATTACTGAATTATCCAATCATTTATCCAGTTTTGGGTTTGGACGAAAAGTTTGCTTGGATTGTTTTGATGAAGATAAAGTATTTGTTCCAACTCCTGAATGGAAATACAGCATCATGAATGCAGGTTGGGTTAAGGGCGACACGGTTAATTTAGGTATTGGACAAGGCTATTTAGTTGCAACCCCAATGCAGTTAGCAAACTATGCATCTATCCTTGCTACCAAAGGTCAATTTATCGAGCCTTCTCTTGTTGCTCTGAGCAATCAAAAAAAATCTTTAAAGACCTGGAAAGATAAAAGATTTGATGATTCAGATTGGAATAAAATGCATCAAGCTTTGCTTGGTGTCATTGAGAGTGATTATGGAACTGCTCGCAGCATACGTGATCTTAAAGAATTTCAAGTAGCGGGAAAATCAGGTACAGCTGAGCTTGTTAGTTTAGATAGCAAGGAAGCTTACCAAGAGGTAAGAGCTTCAGAGTTACTAAGGGATCATTCTATTATTATTGCTTTTGGCCCAATGCCGAATCCAAGATATGCAGTTTCTGTGGTAATTGAGAATGGAGAGAGCGGAGGAGCAGTTGCAGGACCAGTAGCAATTGAAGTGTTAAAGAGCTTAATTGATGAATAAATCATTTCAAAAAATATACTTTGACCCTTATTTATTTTTTAGCCTTTTCTTATTGTCGACCCTTGGCTTATTTTTTTTATTTTCTGCCTCAAATTCAGACATAAGCATTGTGTTAAAACAATTTGTTTATGTTATTGCTGGATTCATTATTATGATTGTGGTTAGTCAGCCAGATCCTGACATTTTTAGAAGGACATCAGGATTATTTCTAATTTTTTCATTGTTACTTTTAGGTATTACATATTTATTCGGTCCTGAAATCAATGGAGCTCAAAGATGGGTGAGGCTTGGTAATTTTTCTTTACAATCCTCAGAATTACTAAAACTGGCAGTACCAATTTTTTTAGCAAATTTTTTATTTGATAAGAAGCTACCTATTCAAAGAAAAGAAATAATTATTAGTTTATTGATTATTTCTTGTTGTTTTTTCTTTGTATTTAGACAGCCAGATCTTGGAACTGCTTTAATCATTGCTTGCTCAGGATTATTTGTGTTATTTCTCTCAGGTTTGAGTTGGACTTTTATGGGCGGATCTTTTGTTTTATTAATTATAAGCTCACCTTTTATTTGGAATATTCTTTTGCAGCCTTTTCAGCGTCAGAGGATTGCGACATACTTTAATCCAGAATCAGATCCATTTGGGGCAAGTTGGAATATTATTCAATCAAAAGTTGCAATTGGTTCAGGGGGTTTGCTAGGTAAGGGTTTTGGCGAAGGGTCGCAGACACAGTTAAATTTTCTTCCAGAAACAGAAACTGATTTTATTTTTTCTGTAATTGGAGAGGAATTTGGGTTTATTGGAGTACTTCTATTGCTAAGCATTTATTTGTTTATATTATTGAGATGTTTTTATTTGGCGTTAAGCGCAAGAGACAGATTTTGCAGATTAGTTATTGGAGGTCTGAGTCTGACTTTTGCTGCAAATTTAATTATAAATTTGTGCATGGTAGTAGGCCTGCTTCCAGTTGTCGGTATGCCTTTGCCATTTATAAGTAAGGGTGGATCATCTTTAATGTCATTATTTCTTGCTTTTGGCATAATTGTTTCCATGGGAACACATAAAAAATTCTTACCTCAATGAAATATATTTTTATACTTTTTCTTTTATTTCCAAATATTATTCTTTCTGATTACTCTGAACATCCTGAAGCTCAGGATGTTATCAAAACTCTTGTATCGAAACATAAATTTGATAAAAATTATGTTACTAAGATACTTCAAACTGCAAAAAAACAGGAACGAATTTTAGAATCAATGTCATCTCCGGCTGAGTTTACTTGGACGTGGGATAGATACAAAAAACTTTTTTTAGAAGAGAAGCGCATTTCTAATGGTCAAAAATTTATTAAAGATAATTCTGCATTATTTGATAGAGTTGAAAATGAGTTTGGAGTGCCCAGGGAAATCATCACTTCTATTTTAGGAGTAGAAACTAGATACGGAAAGATTAAAGGCAGCTATAGGGTGCTTGACAGCTTGGCAACTCTTGGCTTTGATTTTCCTAGAAGATCAAAATTTTTTAAAAGTGAGCTTATTCAGTTTTTTATTCTCACAAGAGAAAATAATTTAGATATTAATTCAGTGCAAGGGTCATATGCAGGCGCTATGGGTTATGGGCAGTTTATTTCATCTAGCTATCGAGCTTATGCAATAGATTATGATGGCGATGGATATGCAGACTTATTTAATTCAGTGCCAGATGCCATAGCTAGCATTGCTAATTATCTAAAAAAACATGGCTGGAAAAGAGGTGGAGTTATCATTCAAAAAGTAGAACTTAATAAAGTTAACAAAACCTACAATCACCAAGACAATTTAAGTAAATATATTCCTCTCCAATTTACCGAGGGCATTGAGGAAGAGTACATAATTAAGGAGGGAGATAGCTTATTATCAATTGCAATTAGACATGATCTCAAATTACAACAACTTATGACTCTTAATAATATTAAAGATAAAAATATTATAAAAATTGGACAAACTATTCTATTAACTAAACCAAAGGATTTATATTTTATAGGTGATGATAATTTCATTGCGATTACTAAATATAATCGTAGTCATTTTTATGCTAAAGCCGTGTATGATTTATCCTTAGAATTTAAGTGAAACTTTTATGAAAAAAATATTTTGTTTTATCCTGCTCACTCCTTTTTGTTTGGAGGGGCTTGCCCAATCCATGGTTCCTAAGGCGCCTAAATTAAATCTAGATAGTTACATGTTGCTTGAAGCTAGCACGAATACTGTAATAGCTGAATTTAATTCTGATAATCAAATCTCTCCTGCGAGCATGACTAAAGTTATGAGCGGATATGTTATTGCAGATCAGATCGCGACAGGGGCTATTAGCCTAGATGACAAAGTTTTAATCAGTGAAAAAGCCTGGAAAACCGGCGGTTCCAAAATGTTTATTGAAGCAGGAAAAAGAATTTCCGTTCGTGACTTGTTATCAGGCATAGTAATTCAATCTGGAAATGACGCTACTGTTGCAATGGCTGAGTATGTTGCAGGCTCTGAAGAGGGATTTGTAGATTTTATGAATGCCTATGCATTCGAATTAGGCTTAAGCAATACTTTATTTCAAAATGCTGTTGGATGGACGGACCCCAATCATTTTTCATCGGCCAAAGATCTAGCTCATTTAACAAAAGCACTCATTAATAATTTCCCAAATCATTACATAACTTATAAAGAAAAAGAATTTACCTTTAGCGGTATTCGACAGCTTAATCGCAATAAGCTTTTATGGAGGGATGATACTGTCGATGGAGTCAAAACTGGTCATACTGAATCTGCTGGCTATTGTTTGATTTCATCTGCGAAGAGAAATGATATGAGATTAATAGCAGTGGTGGCAGGTAGCCCCTCAGAAAATGAAAGACTAGCCTCATCTCAGAGACTCTTAGAGTACGGGTTTCGTTTTTTTGCCACCCAAAAACTAATTGCAAAAGATTCAGAGATTACAGTTGCTAAGGTTTGGGGCGGTAAGAGAAATACAGTTGCCCTCGGAACCAATGAGGACATCTTATTGACTTTGCCGCGAGCAGATTTTAAAAATATAAAAGCAAATTATCAGTTTAAGAATAACATTCAAGCTCCAATTTCTGTGGGCGATGTAATAGGCGATATTGAATTCATATCCAATGAAAGAGTCGTTCTTTCCGTACCTCTGATAGCCATTGAATCTGTTGAGGCTAAAGGCTTCTTTGGAAGAATATGGGCTCGTATAGTTTTCTGGATCATGAGCTTATTTTCCTTCGAATAGAATGACTAATATCCCTGCCATATATCAAGGTAAATTAAATACATTGGACCAAATCATGGTTTCGCCTTTATCTCGTGCTTATACTTTTTCAGATAGTATTTATGAAGTTATTCCATACTTTTCAGGAAAACCTTTATGTTTTAAACAGCACTTTGATCGCATGATCAAAAGCTCTAATCTGATGAGCTTGAATGTTAATTTTGAAAGCGTAGCTGAGGATATTCAAGAACTTGCTGCCACCTTAATTAATCAAGATGGATATGTGTATTATCAAATTACAAGAGGGGTTGATCTGGTTAGATCTCATATGTATGAAGATGATCTTGAGATAGAAAGATTCGGTTATGCAATGCCTACAAGTTTTCCTTCTTCAGCTATAAGAGCTTTGTTGTGTGAAGATGATCGATGGGGTCAATGTAATATTAAATCCACTTCCTTGTTAGGCAATGTTTTAGCTATGAACAAGGCAAGGTCATTAGGTTGCCAAGAAGTTGTCATGCATAGAGACGGTTTCATGACCGAAGCAGGAGCAAGCAATGTGTTTTATTTTGATTCTGCTGGTTCAGTTAGAACTTCCTCCTTATCAGAAAATATTCTTCCTGGCATTACAAGATCAATTTTAATCAAAGCGCTAAAGGACACTCCTTATTCAGTGAAAGAGGGTGGCTGCGCTATCTCAGATTTTAGAAATTCACCTTGCATATGGCTGACCAGTTCGACGAAAGGAATCTTGCCTCTCACTGACTTAATTGGAACAGAGTACAAATTTCAAGAAAATTATGATGGTTATCTGGATATAGCTGAACTATTTAATTCTGCAATGCAGTCGCATCTTGCAACCTCAGAATAACTCTTTCAATTTGCTCCCAAGTATCAGCTTTCACCAAACCTTTGTTTATTAGATCAATTTTTAGGATCTCTTCACTTAAACTGAGAAATTCTTTTGCCTTTGCTTGTTTAATTAAGTCCAAATAGAGATTAATTTTAGACGACCATACTCCACTATTCGTTAATGCTGATTTCTTGTTTGAGGCCTTAAGCGATTCCAAACAAGAATTAATCACTTTGGCGATTATCCAGATAATTGAAGCAGAGTTTTGGCTATCATGGTCTCGCATGAAGTGGATTGTCACGAGTGCTTTTTTAAAATCCCTATTAATTAATAAATCTTCAAGCTCAAATGCATTGATCCCCGATCCAAATATTATATGATCTGTGTCAAAGTCATTGACTTCATCTTGATCTAAAAATAAAAGCTTCAGCATGGTAACCTCATTTTTTTGGCCTAAAAGATTAGCTTCATTATTCTGAAAAATTGAGCCCCCAAAGATTGGAAGCAAATCTTTTGGTAAAAAGCTTAACTGTCTTTTGAGCCACATTTTTTCTTCCATTACTTTTAATTTGCTGCAATTAATTATTAGACCATGAGCATCAAAATTCTTAATCCATATTCCACTTGTTGGTGTTTTATCAATACTAGACTCAACAATCAATGCAATGTTTGGAGATTTGAAGATATTATCGTCTTCTAGAAGAGATTTTATTTTTTCAGGAAATTTTCCTGAAGTATGTTTGATGTGCAGAATGAGATTTTCTTGGAATAAAGAGCCTCCAACGTTTCTTAAAACAATTTCTTGTAATCTATCTAACTCATCTTGCGCAATTGATACCTTTTCATTGAATCCATTATTCTTTAAATTATTTAAGATGCTCTCAACAGCATCTTGTTTTAAGATAAATTCTCCTCCTGTTAGCAGAAAGCATCTATGATCTTTGGGATCAGAAAAATTTAGAAAATTAACCTTCAATTAACCAATACTCCTGTAAAAGATCTTCAAGCAATAAGAATTCTAACTCTTCGGTAATCTTTCTCTGCGCCATCATTTCTGCTTGTGGATTATTTTCATTTACTGGAATCCAGCCCGAGATTTCAAGTTTGCCGCTTTTAGTAGATTTCATATTAGTGAAGTTATATTCAAGTTGGCCCAAAATTTCAATTTGTTTTGCTCTTGCAGTAGAGCCACCATAAAAATTTCTTTTTTTAAATTGCAGGTTTGATATATTGAGGCTGTAATTATTATTAGATGGGTCTTGAGAGAAATATTTTTTTGATTTTTGTTTAAATGAATCCTCGACGTTTAAACCAAACTCAATTTTATTTAGATATATTAGTCGTTCTTCAACCCAGTCAAACTGACAGCTGTAAATTGCAAAAAAAGATATGAGTATTAAGAAATACTTATTAAATTTATTTTGCTCCATCAAAAAAATCTTTAAAGCCAGATGGGTCATGTCTTCCAACTACCAAGTTCTCTAGCATTCCAATACCTTGTTCTGCGCCTAATGTTGCCTTTGCAATTTGATGCGTATGAAAAAAGGTATAGTCTCCTGGATCAATGGTAGACAAATCCCAAACTTCATAGCCTGTTTCACTTTCTCCTTTCCAAATACCATGTTTCCATTCGTCATGCTGGTAGCCAATACCTTTGCAAAAGAATATTGGACCAACTGTTTCAAGTTCTAGTTCAAACTTATCTTTGTTTTTTAGTATGCCTGATATATTTGCTCCGGTTGCCCAACGTGTGCCTTTTTGCCAAGTCACAGAGTGATGAAGAGAGTTAATAGTTTCAACTTCGATTTCAGATGGAGCAGAAGATATATCCTCATACAAAGGTAATTTATGCCCAGAAATTTGTGTTGTATTACCATCTCTATCTTCAAATGTTCCAAATTGTGTACAGAATCCATCAAAGTGGACAGGAGCCCAGCACCAATACACTCCAGGTTCTTGATTTAGCATTCCCGGAGCCCCACCTTCCGGCTCACCAACCGGTCTGACACCCCATGATCTGTCTCTGATTCCATATATTGCTTGAGGATTGAGTTTTCCAGCTTCAGTTGATATTTCACCTGTCCAATTGCCTAGTTGAGTGAACCTAATTGTATTCATTATCGTTCTAGTACCCTCCATCAGTAGAGATCGAGGTTCCTGATGCGCAACAGAATTAGCAGAGAATTTAAGATTACAATTTAACTTGTTATCAGGATCTTTTAAAGAGAATGTAAGTTGGTTCATTGGCTCATCAATCGTTAGACACATTGGGCCAATGTTGATTGGAACTCTATTTTGATCAAGGCGCTGACTTGCATGAAATGAATATTGCTTACCTTTATAAGAGATACTGAAATGAGCATCCATTACATGTCTATTTGGATAGAATGCTATTCCTATTTCAAAAATATACTCATTTTCAGGATCCATACCATTAAAGAAATATCTGTCATAAAAATTTCTATCAGTGGGTCCGGGAATAGTAATTGGCTCTATTGCTTGATGAATTGGATAGTCGTCGAAAGGAGTTATGTAGTTCATTTAAATTACGAAATTAATTAATTTTTCTTTTATATAGATTACCTTTTTTATGGGTTGGTTAGCTAGAATTTTTTTAACAT
>CEQM01135616.1_pt1 | contig 11024 bp, 6 predicted proteins | sample 531111 | NCBI WGS metagenome assembly CEQM01 (sample SAMEA2621278, study PRJEB7988) | marine metagenome | biome: marine biome (ENVO:00000447); feature: deep chlorophyll maximum layer (ENVO:xxxxxxxx); material: "saline water (ENVO:00002010), including plankton (ENVO:xxxxxxxx)" | depth 120 m
TCTCCTTGGAAAGAAGCGACGTGAGCAAGCATTTCACCTAGATCACAAACGTCTCCAATTGCATAGACACCCTTCATATTTGTTTCACACTTGTTGTTGACTTTTACAAATCCACGTTCATCAAGAGCTACACCGGTTGGTGAAAGTGCGGCACTCATAGGACGTCGTCCAACAGTCACCAGAACTTTGTCAACATTGAGTTTCTCATATTCAGTTCCTTCTTTAGCATCCTTTGGAGTGTAGAGTAGGTCAACGCTTCCATCGTCCTTTGTCTCAATTCCCTTTGCGAATACTTTGGTATGAACCTTGATCTTCTGTTTCTTGATTGCGATTTCGAGTGGTCTTCGAAGTTCTTTGTCGAAGATTGGTAGGACCGAGTCCATTGCTTCGATTACAGTCACTTCGCTTCCAAGCATTCGGAAGGTGATTCCTAATTCGAGTCCAATATAGCCTCCACCGACAACAGCGATTCGCTTTGGCAACTCTTGCAAAGAGAGTGCTTCTTTCGATGAGATAACATGCTCATCATACGGCATAAATGGTAATTCAATCGGAACTGATCCGTTTGCAAGAATGACATTTTCAGCCTGGATGAGTAAGGCATTTTTTCCTTTACCAATTTTTACGGTTTTTGCATCTTGGAATTCAGCCCAGCCATTGACTAATTCAACACCAGCGTTCTTGAGAAGTGCTTCGACACCTTTGTTGAGTCTATCAACAATCGAATCCTTCCACCCAACAGTATTGGCCATGTTCAATTCAGCAGGTCCCGGAATACTGATTCCCATGTGACCGTCTTTTTCTGCATGCTTTGCAAGCTTGTGGAATGTGTGTGCTGCATGAATAAGTGCTTTCGAAGGGATACATCCGCGAATGAGACATGTTCCTCCAACACGTTGTCCTTCTACAATCACTGTATCGAGTCCAAGTTGTCCAGCGCGGATTGCAGCAACATAGCCGCCGGGTCCGGCACCAATAACCAATACTTTGCATTGACGTGTTTTCATTTCAATAACCTCACATGAAGATTGTAGCAGGATGTTCAAGCATTGATTTGAGTAATTGAACAAGACTTGCTCCATCATGTCCGTCTACGACTCTGTGATCCCAAGAGGAAGAGAGGTTCATGATTCGACGAACTTCAATACGTCCATCGATAACGACTGCACGGTCTTTGGCATTGTGGACGCCAAGGATTCCAACTTCTGGCTTGTTAATGATCGGTGTAGCTCCAAGTCCGCCCATGCGCCCGAGGCTTGTGATGGTGAATGTTGAACCTGAGAGGTCATCCACACCAGCCTTTCCGTCACGAGTTGCTTGAGTGACACGTCCCATTTCAGCAGCTGCAGACCAAATATCCATGGCTTCAACATGCTTGACAACAGGAACGTACAATCCACGATCTGTTTGAGTAGCGATTCCAAGGTGTACACCCTCATGTCGGGTTACAACCCCTGCTTCATCATCATAGAGAGCATTACACTCTGGGCGTTGTCCCAGTCCTTTGACCAAAGCCAACATGATGAATGGAAGATAGGTCAACTTCGGAGCACCCTCAGGGCGTGTTGCATTGAGATGTTGTCGAAGGGCTTCCAACTCGGTTACATCAACTTCTTCAAAGTATGAGAAGTGAGCAATTGTGGAGTATGATGCCATCATTGAATCAGCAATCTTTCGTCGCAAACCGATAACCTTGATCTCTTCAGTTCCAGTTTTTGCAGTACGTGGACTTCCACCAACTGGCATTGATGAACTCGCACGACTTGCACCACCGCTGAGATGGACATCAAGATCGGCATGAGTGATTCGTCCTGCAGGACCTGACCCAGCAACGTGATACAGATCTACACCTGCAGATCGTGCACGTTGTCGAACGGCAGGACTTGCTAGTGGCTTTGTCCCAGGAGCGCGTTCGACAGCAGGACCTGCTACGGATACAGGTGCTGCTTCAGGTTGTGGTTCAGGCTCTGGAGCGGCAACGGGTTCAGGAGTTGGTTCAGGCTTGGCTTCCACTTCTTCCTTTGCAGGTTCTTCTTCAGAAGAAGAAGCGTTTCCGTCTCCATCCACATCAAATTCGATGCAGACAACTCCGACTGGTAGAATATCTCCTGCTTCTCCGATAATTTTACTTACAGTTCCATCGCATGGTGCTGGAATCTCTACAGTTGCTTTATCGGTCATAACCGAGAGAATAGGGTCATCTTCTTTGACTGAGTCTCCTACTGAGACCATCCATTCTACAACTTCGCCTTCTACGACGCCTTCTCCGATATCTGGTAATTTGAATGCAAATGTTCCCATATTTATTCCACCTGTGTTTTCTTTATTGCATCAGCTATTCGCTGAGGACTTGGCATGTAATCCCATTCCGTTGTATGCGGGAATGGTGTGTCCCATCCGGTGACACGTTGAATCGGTGCTTCAAGATGATAGAAACATCTTTCTTGAATCGATGCGCTCATTTCTGCTCCGAAACCGCTGGTTTTTGGAGCCTCATGGACAATAACACATCGTCCTGTTTTCTTGATTGAATTGACAACGGTATCTCTGTCCCATGGGACTAATGTTTGTAGGTCGATCAGTTCACAATCAATACCTGAATCTTTTATTGCCTGTTCTGCAACATGGACCATTGTCCCATAAGCAATAACAGTGCAAGCATTTCCTTCTTTGACAACCCTTGCTTGCTCAAGAGGAACGGTGTAATGTCCTTCAGGAACTTCAGCATCTGGATGACCTGACCATGTTGGAACATTGTGTGGATCTCCATAGAAAGGACCTCTGTAACAGCGCTTTGGTTCAAAGAAAATCACTGGATCGTTGCATTCAATCGAAGACAAGAGCAGTCCTTTTGCATTGTATGGGTTTGAGCAATAAACGACCTTCAAACCCGGTGTGTGCGTAAACTGCGCTTCTGGAGATTGTGAGTGATGATGCCCTCCCTTGATTCCACCACCAGCAGGTGTTCGGAATGTGAGCGGCGCAGTGAATTCTCCTCCTGAGCGATGTCGAACCTTTGCAATTTCATTGACAATTTGGTCATACGCTGGGAAAATATAGTCGGCGAATTGGATTTCTGCTACAGGACGTAGTCCGTTGAGTCCCATACCCATAGCGATAGCAGCGATTCCTCCTTCTGCGAGTGGTGAATCAAAGACTCGGTGTGCTCCGTATTCCTTTTGCAATCCTTCTGTGACTCGGAAAACGCCTCCGAAGAAACCAACATCTTCTCCAAAGATGACCACGTTTGGATCTTCTTTCAGTGAAATCGACAATGCCGAATTAAGAGATTTGATCATATTCATGTCAACCATCATTTCACTTCCCGAGTTCCTCTCTTTGTTCTTGGATATGCCAAGGGACGGTCTCATAGACTTCTGTGAAAATTGTTGATGCAGGTGGATATGGTCCTGAAGCAAGGTCGCCAAATTCACATGCTTCTTTGTAAGCTGTCATCACATCATCGTCAATTTTCTGTGCAAGTTCAGCGTGCTTCTCTTCATCCCAAACACCAATTGAGATGAGGTGGTCTTTCAATCGCTGAATGGGATCTCCGCCCGGCCAGCATGCCGCTTCATCATTTGGACGATATGCAGACGGATCATCCGAAGATGAGTGTGCGCCTGCCCTGTACGTGTAAATTTCGATATGAGTCGGACCGAGACCTGCTTCTGTACGCTGACGCGCCCATTGTGTGATGCTGTAGAGGGCAAGGAAATCATTTCCATCCACTCTAAACGAAGGAATGTCATAGGCCAAACCTCGTTCAGCAAAGGTCTTTCCACCAGTTGCGAGATTGGAGTGAGTTGAAATTGCCCACTGATTGTTGACGACATTGAGGATGACTGGAGGTTTGAATGTGGAAGCGAAGTTCAGTGCATAATGGTAATCGCCTTGAGCGGATGTTCCGTCTCCAAGCCATGAGATGCAGACTTCGTCCTTTCCTTGGTAAGCACTCGCCATAGCGACACCTACTGCTTGTGAGAATTGAGTTCCTACAGGAGATGAAATCGAAATGAATCGTCCTTCTTTGTAAGTATAGTGAACTGGCATTTGTCGTCCTCGAACGTTGTCTTCAGTATTACCAATGCAGTGGCAGATCATACTAACCATGTCTCGGCCACGTACGAATTGAGCCCCTGGTTGTCGATAAGAAGGGAATATCCAATCTTGTTCTTTCAGTGCCATCGTTTGGGCGATAGCAATTGCTTCTTCACCAAAAGACCGCATATAGAAAGAGAGTTTTCCTGTCCGTTGCATCTTGATCATTCGGTCGTCAAAAATACGCAATCGCATCATGTATTCGAGTCCCTCGATCATAGTCGCTTTATCGAGATTAGGATTCCATTCTCCTTTTGCTTCACCGTTATCGTCGAGAACTCGGACAAGTCCTCTTGCATGCAAGGTTGTCTCGTCAGAAGTACATGTTGCCGGATCTGGGCGGTTGAGGTCTTCTGGTTGCTCCTTGAATGAGCCGCCAAAATCAGCTTTTTCCCCAGGTCTAAAAGGAGGAATTCCGATGGTATAAGGCGCTGTTGTCGCCGTTCTTCTCCCCGTCATTGGTTCACCTCACCATGACTCGGCATTAAGGGATGTTGGTGATTTGCTATGGGTTGAACTTTCACATAAGCCCCTGGCATTTCCTCTTGATTGGTTTCATCCAAGGTTTTCCTCATGAGCAATCCCGCTTTGTACGAAGAACGTACCAATGGCCCACAAGCGACACCTGAAAAGCCCATTTCGATTGCAGCTTCAGCCCATTCATCATAACGCTCAGGTTCAGGGAATCTATCGACTGCGAGATGATTTTTTGATGGAGCAAGATACTGTCCTATCGTGAGTAAATCAACATTGACTTCCCTGAGTAGTTTCATTGCTTCAAGAACCTCATCATCCGTTTCACCTACACCGACCATAATCGATGATTTTGTGATGATATCTGGGCGGAGCCGTTTTGCTTCCTTGAGTATCTGAATGGATTGGTTAAACGATGCTCGTGGGTCACGAACGATGGGATCCAATCGGGGGACGCATTCAACATTATGAGCGAAAACTTTCAGTGGACTTCCTTCGAGTAGATGTGCAAGATCGTTCAAATCCCCTGCTAGGTCCGAACAAAGAAGTTCGAGTGTAACTTCAGGAGAAGATTCGAAAACAGCAGCAAGGCATTTTTTGTAATGGTCTGCACCTGAATCCTCTAAATCATCTCTGTTGACAACCGTAATTACTGCATGACGTAAGTTCATTGATGACACTGCCTCTGCCAAATGTTGAGGTTCATCTTGGTCAAGTGGAGGTGGTGTTTTGCGAGTTCCAACTGCACAGAAACGACAACCCCTCGTACACTCTTTTCCAGCGATCATGAATGTTGCATCACCGCTTGACCAACAATCGTGAATGTTTGGGCATTTTGCCTCTTGGCAGACGGTATGGAGTTTGTTATCTTTTACAGCATCCATCGTTTCATTGAAGGTTTGTTGCTGTTTTCCAGATGGCAGTCGTGTTCGAAACCAGTTTGGCAAACGGGGCCTAGGTGCTTTAGGTGACGCCATTTTTAGATTTCTAGCCATAACCTCGCACCCCCGATGTACAAGCCACATGAACGAACATCAAAAAGGTGTGCAGGGACGAAATAGTGTGTTTTTACAATACGAGCATTGATGAATGCGAGTTGTTAAGGAACCTCATGGCCAATCCTACAGTATTCGTGACGGGAGGGGCCAAGCGCATAGGCAGGGCTATCGTTGAGCATTTCTCTGCGAATGGTTATTCTGTAATCATTCACGTTTCGTCCTCCTTGGAAGAAGGAAACATGCTTGCTGAAGAGTTACGATCTTTAGGTGGCAAGGCCGATGTCTTGCAAGCAGATTTGATAGATGAGGCTGCTACGGAAACACTTGTTGAACGTGTTGAAAAACATCCATTCGTAATCGAGCGAGGTGGGCTGGATGTCCTCGTTCATAATGCATCAAGATACAGTCAAATTCCAATCGAAGATCTCACAGTTGAAGATATGCGTATTATGAATCGATTACATGTCGAGTCGCCGTTACAATTGACTCAAGGGTTGTCTTTAGTACTCTCTTCTATAGAAGGTAGCGTGATTGCACTTACGGATACTTCAGAAGGCCAACATTGGGAAAAATTGTCTCATTATACCGCTAGTAAGGCAGGCCTCCGCCAACTCATGTTTGGGCTCGCAGGAGAACTCGCTCCCAATGTTCGGGTTAATTGCGTTGGCCCTGGTGCAATTCTTTCGGCTGATTGGGAACAGGAACATTTTGACAAGGTCTTACAGAGAGTTCCATTGCGTCGTTCAGGTACACCCGACGACATCGCATCTGCGGTTTACTTTTTGGCAAATGCATCATACATCACAGGTCAAGAGCTGAAAGTTGATGGCGGTTGGACACTTTCCCCTTAGGGAAGGATTTCATACATCCTTGTTCCCAGCAGTACTATCGAGGTGGCTGAGGTGGTCAAAGGCGCCGGGCTTAAGATCCGGTCCCAGATGGGTTCGAGGGTTCAAATCCCTCCCTCGATACCATTTGCAATCGTCGGTGAACGTAGATTGTTTACACAAAACATCCAAAACGGTTTAACGCCTGCTGCTACCCCCTAGTACAAGGGTTGTCTTGACTATGTCTTCCAACAGGTTTGTTTTCTTGGTACTGATTTCGCTTCTTCTCATGGGTGTTCCCCTTGACAATGCAGAGCAATCAACGTTTTCTGAAACTGAAATTGTTTCTTCAGTTGGCGAAAATTTAGAGGATTATGAATTATTCTTAGATTCAGTCGATGGGGATGACGCGATTACGACGATTCAACCTGAAGGCAATCAAATAGAAGCTAGTTTACTCGGAACTGGGATTCAGTTTGAATCCGAGGAAATGATTTCCGATCTAACCGTTAAGGGTAAATCCAATGATGAAGTAAAGATTCTTGTCTTTTTGAAGTGGCGTGCAAGTCAGAACACGTCGACTGCTGAGGCTTCCTTCAAATTATATTCAGGTAGTGACCTCGTTGAGCAGGTTACTGAAGATCTGGGTGATCCACAAAGTGCAGGCCTGTTTGGAGGAAGTGATTCCTGGCAACCTTACACGATACTACTCGATGTTGGATCCTCAGGATTTGTTGTTGAAAACGGTGATCGCCTCAAGTTAGATATCGAAGCAACCGCTTCTTGTGAAGGTGGAGGAGACGGTAGTCCCTTCGGCGGCTCAACCTGTGAAGTTGATATCGCATATGGAGGAACCGTAGGAAACGAATATTCCCGGCTAGAATTACGTGCTAATGCTTTGTCTGGGTCTCAAGTAAAGGTTCACTATCAAGGTGAAGGTTGGTCTGAAGTGGAGGTCACAGAATGGTCTCCTACGCATCGTATTGAGAAGCGTACCATGCAATTCAGCGTTGACGTACGCGATGCTTTTGGAAGAGAGGATATTGAGAAGATTGAACTTGTCCTGAGCACTCCTAACAACGCAAATACAGTTTTTGAAAAGGAATTTACCGATTCTGATTTGAAACTTGACAACGATGGACTTGTTGGAAATTATTCTTTTACCTACGATTCGGGAATCACTCCCGGATTGTATCCTTTGACGATGGTTATTACTGACGTACAAGGCCACTCGATAAATTATGAGCATCCTCTTGGTATGACGTTCTTGGAGCATGATATCTACTTGGATTTCCCTTCAAACCAAATCGGTCGTCTTTTGGTTGCACCAGGACAAATCTCAACCATTGAGTTGTCTTTGGAACATACTGGTTCACTAACTTCTGATTTGACAGTTCAACTTGAATTACAACAATCTCTTCCATCAGGATGGTCTGATCCAATTTGGTCGAATCCAGGAGGCTACACGCTCAACGGTGGTGGTTCGTCTGTTCGCCCTGAGCTGACAGTAGAGGTGCCAGAAGACTTGAGTGGAATTAACGAAAATTACCAAATTGTAGTCGAAGCCCGTGCATACGTTTCAAATGGAGCAGGAAGTACTGTTGAAGTAAGACTTGTCTCCCTTGAAATTGATGTAGAAAAAGTCAATCAATTTGGAGAGCCTGATATCGAAGTCTACGAAGATGTTGAGCAACAAATCCAGATTTATGACTCCGATCGTCTCGATTTCTACAATGAAAATCTATCTCATTATGTCGATTATGACGAAATTGGCGATTTCTATCTCAAAATCACCAATGTTGGTTTTGATGATGACACATACCGCCTGAGAATACAAGAGATTCCTGTTGCATGGAGTGTCAAATTCTTGATTAATGGAACTGGCACAGAACTCACTGAGCAGGGTATTGACTCGTTAACTCCAACTGTGGGCCAAGGAGAAATCCTGATGATTCGCGTTGAGGTATATCCTCCACTTGAAAGAGATGCCGTAGACATTGGTTTGCTAAGATTCACTGTTACTTCTGACGGTAGTACGGAAGAAACTCTCTCGACATCTGTTGGCTGGACCATCCATCGAACCTTTGGGATACTTGCTGAAGTGATTTCCGACTCAGATGCAGGTACTCTCGGTACTGTCGGTCCTGTTTCTCCAGGTTCGACGGTCGTATACAACGTTCGTATTACAGATTCATCTGAGAATGCTGGAACAACAAATTGGGTCATCAAGAATCCTTCTGCTGTTCAAAGAAACATCGATGAAGATCCAGGATACGCAACTTGGATGTATGATGTCACAGACGTCGAAGGAAACATCGCTCTTGTTGCTTCTTTGACAGGTGGCCAATATGTTGACATCAAAGTCGAAATGACCGTGCGTCAACAAGTCGAGGCGGGATTGCATACCATTTACATGCAAGTTGCGGAAGAAAGTGATGGCATTGACGAGCCGCGCTACTTCGATTTACCTCTCACAGTCGAGATCAGTAGCGAGGTAGAGCCAGGTAGACTCGCTGTTGAGCAGAAGACGCAAGCAACACGTATTGGCGCTGGAGAAACACTTGATGTGGAGTACAGAATTGAAAATCAGAACAATGTAGAACTGAACGTCATTATTACACTAGACACGCCTGAAGGGTGGGATGGATCTCTTGACGGAGGCGAGTTCATCTCTCTTTCACTCCCAGCGTTTTCCACAGAGGATTTCACTTTAGAAATCACAGCACCAAAGAATGTAAAGAATGGTCAATTGGTTGATTTCCAGATGACAGTCGTGCCAATGGATGAGGAAAACCCATACCCATGTAACGCCGAAATATGCTACACTCAAGAACCAACCTTCTCTTTCAAAACAGAAAGTTCAGGAATCGTTAATGCGATTCTAAGCGAGTTGTCGGATCCAGAACCAACGACAATGGTCATGTTCCTTTCAATTCTCGTTCTGCTTGGATTCGGATTATATCGACGTGGGCAGAATAAAATGAAAGCTCAATTGTATGCTTCAATGGTTGAACCTACTGAAGAGGTTGAAACAGAACCTGAATTTGATTGGGATGATATCGAATCATCCTCTTCTATCGATGAATCCTCAGAGGTTGAGTTGGAACTTGTAGAGGTTGAAACCGAAGAAGATTCTCTTTGATTGTATGAACAACGCACCATTTCCCTTATGTGCTATAGGGACGACCATAGAGCATGATTGATGCGGACCCGCTGAGTAAAAAAGCGCCGAGTTACGTGGGGATTGATCGTTCTAGAAGAAGAAATGTGGCGCAGTCACTCTTTCTTGTCGTCTTGATGATAGGCTCTACGTTCGCTGCAATCGATTTTATTTCTGTTGATGTGAGTGCTGCGTCAGATCAAGACGGCGACGGTCTAACTTACGGCCTAGAATACCTCATCAACACGGCAGCCACTGACTGGGATTCCGATAACGACGGTCTGCCAGATGGTTGGGAATGGAAGTATGGCTTAGACCCGCTTTCATCAACTGGCGGCGATGGTGCAGTTGGAGATCCAGATGGTGACGGGATGTCAAATCTGCAAGAATATTCTTACCTTCAACCAACCAACTGGGACAACAGTGCAACTCCAGGTGTCCTCGACAATGGGGTATGGTGGAATGGAACCATTCCAGTCAATGACTGGAATGAGGAAGATGCTATGCAATTCAATCAGCCAAAATGTGGTGACACAGGAAGCGATGGGCAAGGGAATGTGATTCTTTGTGATGAAGACCCTGTTGGAAACATCTGCGCAAACAATTTCGATGATGATAAAGATGGGCAGATTGACGGTTCAGATTCAGATAATGATGGCGATGCTGATTGTTCATCAGATGATGATGATGGTGATGGAATTGCCGATGAAGACCCGAACGGATGGGATACTGACGGTGACGGAATGCCAGATGGCTGGGAAGCAGCTAACGGTTTGAATGCAACCAGTGCCTCAAATGCAGATGGTCCTAATGGTGACCCTGATAACGATGGTTTGATCAATCTCATGGAATATGTGAACCCCAGTTGGACAACGAACTGTGGTGGTGTGCCATGTTTCCGTCCAGGACCTGATGGTGTTCCTACAGAGACTGTATCACCTTGCGACCCTGTTCAAGGCATAGGACCAGGTGCCTGTGCTACTTATACTGCTGAAGTTGATGGTATTACCTCAACCAATCCTCAAGATAGCGACACCGATAACGATGGATTGAATGATTCCTATGAAGCACTTACGCTACTAACCGATCCAACCAGTTCAGATACGGATAGCGATGGAATTTCAGATGGTATTGAAGTCAACGGAGCATACGGAAATCCTGCACAAGCCTCAGACCCTCGAGACAACAACACCGATGATGATGCCTTTGATGATGGTGAAGAGGATGCGAATGGGAACGGGATTATCGATGCAGGTGAAACAGATCCTACTCGGAGAGAAGATTCTGGTGACGAAGACAACGACGGTATCCAAAACTGGGAAGAGAATCTCTCTTGTACTGAATGGAATGTTGCAGATACTGACTTTGGAGGCATCAATGATGGTGATGAACGCAACGTTAGCCACGGAACTGACCCGTGTGATTCCCTTGTCGATTTCTCCACAAGTTTCGTTTCCTATACCT
>CEQM01131941.1_pt1 | contig 11016 bp, 13 predicted proteins | sample 531111 | NCBI WGS metagenome assembly CEQM01 (sample SAMEA2621278, study PRJEB7988) | marine metagenome | biome: marine biome (ENVO:00000447); feature: deep chlorophyll maximum layer (ENVO:xxxxxxxx); material: "saline water (ENVO:00002010), including plankton (ENVO:xxxxxxxx)" | depth 120 m
TTTTTTATTTACGCTAATTATTCCTGAAGCTAATCCAATACTTTTATTTTTTGAGAATATGTTGACCATCTGTTCAAAATAATTTTTAGGTAATTCTATATCCGCATCAAATTTTCCGATTAAATCATAATTTTTATTTGATTTATTTAGACCATAGTTGAATGCTTGAATTATTTTTTTACCTGGACTGGCAATAGATTCAGAATCATTTTTTTTAATAAAAAGTATCTCTTTATAAGATTTTTCTAATCTTTTTCCTATTTGAGAAGTATTGTCCGTTGAACCATCATCAACTATCGTAATTTGAGATAACTTATGAGTTTGGTTTGTAAAAGAGTTAATACATTTCTCTAAATTTTTCTCTTCATTGAATACAGGTATTATTACTAAAATTTTCACATTAAAAAAACCAAAGTTTAATTGACATGAACAAAATAATAAATGATAATATAATTTTTAGTGTTTTGTCTGATTTATCGTAAGACCATCTACTTGCTATCCAACCTCCTAATGCGCTCCCAATACCAAGATTAATTCCGTAAATCCAATTGATTTTATCTTCACCTAAGAAAATTAAAAAAGCAACAGTTGAGAAAATTAATGCAACAAAAACTTTTATGCTATTACTCTTAGATAGTCGCATTCTATTAACTTTCGATAAAACTAATATCATCAAAAAACCTACTCCTGCATGGATAAAACCTCCATATATACCAATGAAGAAGAAACATATAACTGATAACCATTTATTTTTAATATTATCAGTTTCGATAAAGTCATTTTTATCTTTTAATAGAATTGAGAACATTACCAAAATCATTATAATTGATAAAAGTTTTTTAAATAACTCCTCTGGAAAATCTATTGCTATGTATGCACCAATAATAGAACCTAATACTGCTGATATTGATAACCACCATGAAAATTTAAAGTTAGATACTCCTTTCGATTTGAATCCGTATACAGCAAAGATATTTTGAAAAATAAGTTGAACTCTATTTGTACCATTTGCTATAGTTGGAGGTATTCCTAAAAAAATCATGATAGGTAATGTTATCAATGATCCTCCTCCTGCAAGGGTATTAATTACCCCTGAAAATAATCCACAAATAAATAATATTATAATTACTTCAGTTTCCATAATATTTTACTTTACAAGAGTCTATACATTTATTTAATATCTCTTTATTAGAAATTTTTAAAATAGGGTGCAAGTGATTCTCATTCAAGTCATTTAATGGAATCATGACAAACTTTCTCTCATGCATTAATTTATGAGGTATTATTAATTTTTTTTGATTAATAACTTTTGACTGATAGTACAATATATCAATGTCAATTACTCTCTTACCCCATTTAATTCCTGGTTTTCTTCCCATATCATATTCTATATTTTTACAAATATTTAATAGATCATTTGGGTCAATATGTGTTTCTATCTCAATAACTTGATTAAGGAAGTAATTTTGGTTTTTAACTCCCCACGGCTCACTTTCATATATTCCAGAGGAGTTTAATACTTTACCAACTCTCGAATTTAAAAGTTTTATTGAATTCTTTAAATTTAATTCTCTGTCTCCTTGGTTAGAACCTAGTCCAAGAAATATATTCTCAATTTCCAATTTTTTGTCTGTCCCAAATTCTTTCGTGGACATAATAAATGAATATTTTAGTAAATACCTCAGCTATGGCAACATAACCTCCAGTCAATGCATCACCCGTGAAAATCCATGCTAAAATAAATGTGTCTAGTGTACCTATGGTCCTATAGGTCATTGCTTTGTAAAGACTTCTTCTTTTAGAATGGTGAAATTTATCAGATTGTTTTTTCCAACCTATTCTCCAGGCTCTCTCATGTAAAAAATAAATTATCAGCTTGGTCAGTATCTCCATACCACCAACTTTTAACCCGATAATTATATTACCAGAAAAAAGCCATGTTAATAGTGCAGTATCAAGAGAAGCAACAACTCTCCAAGTCATTGTTTTGTAAAAGCTTCTCTTAAATGTTTGTTTTATTGACATAAATTTAAAATCAATTCTTAATATCTGACTTTAAATCCATATTTTCAATATAAAATGCAATTTTTTGAGCAAATTTTCCTCCCAATGCTCCATCAATTATTCTGTGATCATATGTATGTGATAAAAATAGCTTATTTCTTATAGCTATTTCATCACCTTTATCCGTTTCAATAACCGATGGTATTTTTCTAATGCTACCAATTGCTAAGATACCAACTTGTGGTTGAAGTATTATTGGTGTTCCCATAACATTTCCAAATGAACCTACATTTGATATTGTAAATGTACCTCCATCTAGATCATCAGGAGATAATTTATTTTCTCTTGCTCTGTTAATTAAATCTGTAGATTTTTCAACTATTTCAAGAAAAGATAATTTATCACAATTCTTTAGTACTGGAACAATTAAGTTATCATCTTCAAGAGCAACTGCAATTCCAAGATTAATATGCTTTTTCTTAATTATTTTGTTATTCTGATAAGAGATATTCATCATAGGAAAATCTTTTAGTGCTTGACTAACACATTTTATGAATATAGGGTTAAATGTTAGAGGTAGACCTTTTTTTTGTAAAAAACTATCTTTAATTTCTTTTCTGGTTTTAAATACATTTGTAATATCTGCTTCAACAAATGAAGTAACATGTGGAGATATTCTTTTAGATTGAACCATTCTATCTGCAATAATTTTCCTAACCCTATCAGGTTCAATAATTTCCTCACCATCTTTTAATATTATTTCTTTTTCAATTTCAATATCATTACTTACATCAATTGAAATATGATTTTTATCTTCTAAGAATTTAAGCAGATCATATTTAGTGACTCTGCTATTCTCACCAGTTCCATTAATTTTTTCTAAATCTGATAAGCTTATGTTTTCTCTACTGGCAATATTTAAAACTAATGGGGAAAAGAATTTTTCAGATTTTAAATCAATTTTCTTTTTATCCTTAATTTCAGGTAGTTCAGTAATATCATTTTTAATATCACTAAAATTATTTTCAATTTTTGTAGCAAAATCAATATCATCTTTATTTTTATTTGAACTACTTTCAGTTTCAATTAATGCTATTGGGCTTCCAACCTTAACTATATCTCCTTCTTTTACTAAAATTTGTGATAGCTTACCAGAACAAGTTGATGGTATTTCAGTATCTACTTTATCAGTAGCAACTTCAAGAACAGACTCGTCTTCATTAATAATATCTCCCTCCTTTTTAAGCCATTTTAGAATGGTACCTTCCATAATGCTTTCACCCATTTTGGGCATTACCATTTCTATCTTATCCATTTATTAATATTTAATTAATATTTAATACTATAACTTTGAGTTAGGCGTTCAAAGTTATAAATGAAAATAACAAGTTACATATTTTTTTTCTTTTCTTTCTTTCTTTTTTCTTGTCAAGATACATGTGATTATTACCGAACCTATACTGTTTATGACCCTATATATAGTTCAATGGAATCTATAAGAGATTCTGTTAGTTTTGATGCTTCTCGTGAAATAAATAATCCTGGAAAATTAAACTATAAAGATGGGTATCTATTTATTAGTGAAACTAAAAAAGGAATTCATATTATTGATAATAGAAACACTTCTAATCCTATTAATATTTCTTTTATTGTGTTACCTGGAAACTATGATATTGCTACAAAGGGAGATTATCTTTATGCTGATAGTTATCTAGATTTAGTGGTATTTGATATTTCTAATATTAATTCGATAGTTGAAGTAAATAGATTAGAAAATAATTTTGAAAATTATTATATAAACCAAGGATTATATGATGATACACAAGGAGTTATTGTAGGATATAACGAAGAAGTTAAAGAAGAATTTATTGAAAACCATAATTGTGGATTAGCATACGATTAAATATGAAAAAGTATATATCAATCTTAATAATAGTATTAGTTAGCTGTGAATCTTCAAGTGATTTGGGGTTATCTGGCGGAAGAGGAGAGACTTCATTTAGTGCTGGTGGTGATTCAAATACTGGAATTGGTGGTTCAATGGCTAGATTTACAATTGTTGATGATTATTTATATACTATTGATTCATGGACTCTCAAATCCTATGATATTTCCGATCAACAAAATCCAGTTTATAAAGAAGACGTTAATTTGGGATGGGGTATTGAAACAATATTTCCCTATAATGGAAATTTATTTATTGGAGCTCAGAGTGGAATGCATATATACAATTTAGATAATAAACAAAGTCCAGAATGGGTTTCTACCTATGAGCATATGACAAGCTGCGATCCAGTGGTTGTACAAGGTGACTACGCTTTTGTTACTCTTAGAGGTGGTACTGAGTGTCAAGGTTTTAGTAACCAATTAGATATAATTGATATATCAGACCTTGTGAGACCTGAATTATTTAAAACTTATTCTATGATAAATCCTCATGGATTAGGAGTAGATGATAATTGTTTATTTATTACTGAAGGTGAATATGGTCTGAAGATGTTTGATATTTCAAATCTTGAAAATATTGAACTGATTAAACATTTTGAGGATATAAGTTCTATTGATGTGATTCCTTTTATGGATGTTTTAATGGTAATTGGTCCTGATGGTTTTCACCAATATAATTATGATTGTGAACTTGGTGAGATAGAGTATATTAGTACTATACCTATAAATAGTCTATAATAAATGAGACTTTTAATATTTTTTACCTTTCTGATATTATCTTTTTCTTTACATGCTCAAAAAAATGACTTATTAATTTTAGATGGAGTAAAGTATAAGGGAAAGTTAATAAACTACTCAAAAAGTGATATAAGAAACTCTGAATCTGGAAAAATTTCTTTTTTTATCTACAGATTAAATGACACTTTAAATATAAGTTCTGATAGAAATATTAAACTAAAAATTAATAGATATTCTGAATTTTATGAATTTACTAAGAAGAGTTGGAATAATATTGAATTAGGAATAAATACTGGAAATTTTAGTGCAAATACTGGCGCATTTATTTCAAAAGGTTTATTTAATAATAAACACCTTAATCTCGGACTTGGTTCAGGTATTTTTATGATTGATAGGATAAATTTTGTACCAATTTATCTTAAAAATTTTTATGATATATATCCCCTAAATAGACAATCTACCTTTAAACTCTTTGCCGAAAATAAAATAGGATTTTCACTTGGAAAAGATTTTGGATCAGAAGATTATATATCAACAAATGGTGGTTTTTTTTGGAGCCCGTCTATAGGAATAAAAAAATCTTCCGGCAAAAAACATATTTCATTAAAAGTTGGTTATCTGCTTCAAGGTTACTCGTCAGAGCATAATAACTGGTCATGGTGGTGGGGTCCTATAGATATTTTTCCTGGTCAAAATATTTCTGATGATATAATTAGAAGAGATGGTTATTTTAATAGGATGACTATTTCTTTCTCAGTTCTTTTTTAAATTTATCCTTAATAGATTCAATAAATTTATAGAGGATAATATTATATTGACATCTCTTCTTTCCGTCAGATTTAATTTTTTACTGACAGTTATTTTTTCATCAGAATACGCTATCCATACAGTGCCCACAGGCTTATCCTTAGTCCCACCATCAGGACCTGCAATTCCTGAAGACGCAATACCAATAGATGTTTTAAATTTTAGTCTAATATTTTTTGCCATCTCCTCAACTGTTTCTTTAGACACAGCACCAAAATTATTAATAGTATCAGGTGAGATTCCTAATTCTTCAATTTTAATTTTATTACTATATGCTATTAATGACCCTTTAAAATATTTAGATGATCCAGGTACAGAAGTAATAAGATTAGATACGTATCCACCGGTACAACTTTCAGCAATCGATAAATCTTTGTTCTTACTTTTTAGCAAATCCCCAATTATTTTTTCAAGCTCGTCTGAGTCATAACCAAAAACGTATTTACCTATTAGAGGAATAACTTTTTCCTCCTCTTTTTTAATATCCCTTTCTATTTTTTTTATATCATCTCCAAAACCAGTTAATCTTAATTTTACTCTTCCTATGCTAGGTAGATATGCTAGTTTTATATTTTCAGGTAAATTATTCTCCCAATTCTGAATTAAATCTGAGAGCCATGACTCTCCAATACCAACGGTTTTGATTATTCTGTGAAATATTTTTGGAAGATGAAAATTTTCGAAAATAACTTTTTTACATTCATCTTCAAATAGACTTTTCATCTCGAACGGAACTCCAGGAAGCGAAATAAGAATTTTATTTTCATCTTTAAATACCATCCCAGGTGCAGTCCCAAATTTATTGTGAAGTACTTTGCAAGTATCAGGCACTAATGCTTGATTCTTATTTTTTATTGTAAACTCTAAATTTCTTTTTTCGAAGATTTTTTTTATGTGGTTTAGTGTCTTCTCATGATATATTAGCTTACCCTTAAAATAATCATTTAAACAATTTTTTGTTATGTCATCATTTGTTGGACCTAAGCCACCTGTTAATATTGTTATATCATAATTAGATAATGAATTCTTTACTGAATCATTTATTTGATCGTAGTCATCACCTATACTTTTCTTTTCTAAAATTTTTACTCCGACTTTATTTAGTTCTTGACTTAACCATTTGGAGTTTGTGTCTAATATATGACCGAAAAGAATTTCATCTCCTATCGTTATTATACTACAGGAAACTTTACTCATTTTTCATATAGATTACATAGTCAAAAGAATACTCGTGCTTTTCGTCTGACGGATGAGAAATTCTGCTGATTTCTTTCCAATCTTTCTTATTCCACTCAGGGAAATATGTATTACCATCAACCTCAGCATAAATTTCTGTAATATATAATTTATCTACATATTTAAATCCAAGTTTATAAATTTCACCCCCACCAATTATGAAAATCTCTTCATCTTCTGAAGCTCTCGACACCTCAATAGCTTTTTCAATAGAATTTACTACTGTTGCTCCATTATCTTGAAATTCTTTGTTTCTTGTTACAACAATATTTTTTCTACCGGGTAATGGTCTATATTTCTCGGGTATAGACTCCCAATTTTTACGTCCCATTATTATTGAGTGGCCCTTTGTCATATTGCTAAAATAATTCATATCATCTGGCAAATGCCAAGCTAATTTATTGTCTTTACCAATTACCATATTTTTGGTGACTGCTACTATAAGAGATATATTTTTCATAATTTATTTCCTCTTAGGAAATCAGAAGATTTCATTATTTTCTTTCCTTCCGCTTGTAACTCTAAAATTTCAATGCTTTCATTATTTAAATTATTGAAATATAATTTATTATTTTCAACAAACATTATGCTTTTGTTAGAATAGTTAACGTCTGATATTTTACAATCAATTATTTTATAATTTTTATTATCAAAATTTAATTTTGCGCCAGGGTAGGGGCTTAATCCTTTTATCAGTCTTACAATTTCATTGCCAGTTTGATTGAGATTTATTTTACATAATTCTTTATCAATTTTAGGTGCAACCTTATCCTCGTTAGATATTATTTGCTTCTTTCTTGAAAATTTTTTTGTGAAAATATTTTCAACAGTTTTTAATACTAACTCTGCTCCTATCCTCTTAAGTTTGTCATGAAGAATCCCAGCAGAATATCCCTCCTGTATTTTTACTTTAACGGAGTCAATTATGTCACCTTCATCAATTTTTTTGTTTATAAAAAATGTAGTTACTCCTGTCTCTTTTTCTCCATTGATTATCACCCAATTGATAGGTGCAGCACCCCTGTAATCTGGCAGAAGTGAAGAATGCAAATTTATAGTACCTAATTTGGGAATATTAATCAGAATCTCCGGCAACATTCTAAATGCAACCACTACAAATAAATCAGGGTTTAATGAATTTAATTTATTTAAAAAAATAGGATCTTTTAGGTTATCAGGCTGAAAAATTGGTATGTCATATTTAAGAGCAATTTTTTTTATTGGTGATGAATTTATTTTTCTTCCTCTACCACTTTTTTTATCGGTTGCTGTTATTACCCCAATCACATTGATGTCATTTTTAATAAGAATATCAAGAGATGGTACGGCAAATTCTGGTGTACCCATAAATATTATTGACTTTTTTTTCACCTATTCAAAATCTTTATACAGTAAATATTTTTTTCTTTTTGCTTTATATTGAGAAAGCTTAATTTCCCACGAAGATCTTATTTCTTTCTCTGAGATACCATCTTTAATTTGATTTTCTAGTTTTTTATTGCCAGCTATTCTATAAAAATACTTTCCAAAAAAATCAGAATCAGTTCCCTTCAACTTATTATAAAAGTCTATCAAATATTTAATATTTAACTCTTTTTTAACTTTAATTTTTCTTAAATCTATTCCAAAAGATTCATTGCCTTCATGTTTTGGTTTTCTTTCCTCTACAACACTTACTGGAGTAAATGAAAAAGATTTATTGTCGTAGTTGGGATGACCGATAACTTGGAAAGGGAAAGCAGTACCTCTTCCTATGCTAACGGTTGTTTGCTCAAACAAGCACAAGGAAGGATACAGTAAAATGGACTGTTGATTAGGTAAATTAGGTGATGGTCTTACAGGTAATTTATATTCTTTAGAATGATCCCAATTATCAATCTTAATCACCTCTAATTTTAATTTTTCACTATTTTCAATCCATTTCTCTCCTTTTATCATCTTAGCTAACTCACCAACTGTTAGGGCGTGAACGATAGGTATTTCGTGCATTCCGATGTAAGATTGGTATTCCATCTCTAAAACAGGTCCGTCAATATAACCACTATTTGGGTTAGGTCGATCTAATACTAGAAATGATATTCCTAGCTCAGCACAAATATTCATCATATTATGCATAGCGCTTATATATGTATAAAACCTTGCACCAACATCTTGAATATCAAAAATTATAATATCTAATCCTTTCATAGATTCTTTACTTGGAATCCTAGTTTTACCGTACATAGATACTATAGGAATTATTTTTTCATCTATAATTAAAGTGTCTTCATTAACAGTTTTTCCTCTTTCAATATTGCCAGTAAATCCATGTTCGGGACTAAATATTTTTTTAATATTAATATTTTTAGAAATTAAGGTATCAATTAGATGAGTACTTCTTACTGTAGAAGAATGATTTACAAGGAGACCTACTGACTTATTAGATATCTTATCTAGGTACTCATGCATTTTCTCTGAACCAACTTTTATTTCACTATTTTGTTGTGAAAACACTAAGTGACTAGTAAAAAGTAATATTAAAAGTTTTTTCATATTTAGAAGTTTTTTAAATATGAGACATATTTAAGAATTAAATTATAAATTATCGAAATAATTATTCAGAAGAATAAAATTTATGAGAAAAAATGTTTTTGCAATTATTGTTACTTTCAATGGTGACAGATGGATAAAGGACACTATTCAGTCTCTCCTTAAATCTAAATATTCATGTAGAATAGTTGTAATTGATAATGGTTCAAGTGATAAAACATTAGAAATTTTATCTGGATTTAAAGAAATTAAACTTATTGATAACCATCTTAATCTAGGTTTTGGGCAAGCAAATAATATTGGAATAGAATATTCTCAAAAAAATAACGCTGACTTTATTTTTTTGTTAAATCAAGATGCTAAAGTAGAGCAAAACACAATTTCTGATTTAGTAAATGTGTTAGAAAAAAATAAAGATTTTGGTATAATTAGTCCTCTACATTATAATGGTAAAGGAGATAATTATGATTTTAATTTTAGAAAGTATCTGGATATAAATTTAGAAAAAAAGAATGTCAATGAAACTAAATTTATAAATGCAGCAGCTTGGATGGTTAGGTCTGATGTATTTTTAAAATATGGTTTGTTTAGCAAAGAATTTTTTCATTATGGTGAGGATAGAAATTTTTGTGATCGGTTAAATTATTTTAAAGTTAAAATTGGAATTTCTAAAAACTCTAAAATTTTTCATGATAGGGAGGAAAATACTACTTATAATAAAAATATTGTTTTATCAAGGTCTATGCTTAAGTGTAATGTATTGAATATTAATAAAAATATTTTTATCTCTTATTTTATTGCTTTGACTAAAGTATTTGGTCTTCCAAAATACTATTTTAAGAAAAGAAGAAATATTTTAGATTCTATTTTTACTTTTTTTAATCTTCTAGGGTTTTATTTTAAACTATTACTTTTGCTTCCTAATATGATTATCGAGAGGAACAAAATGAGAGTGAGAAAAAAATAGATATGTTATGAAAAAGATTATCCAATCATACATCAAGTTAAAATCTAAATTTAAACCGAAAAATGATTTTGAATTCGAAAATGCAAATTATAACAGGTTAAGTTTAATAAATAGAGCACTAAATAACTATGATCAAAAAAAATGTAAGTATTTGGAAATTGGGCTAGGTGATTGTAATAATTATAATTCGGTATCTCTTGATGTTAATAATAAATATGGAGTTGATCCAGCTTTTGACTCAGTAAATAACATTCATGGAGTTAAGAGTGATGAATTCTTTCAAAATAATAATGAAACATTTGATGTAATTTTTATTGATGGTCTTCATCATTATGATCAAGTTTTAGAAGACTTAAAAAATTCTCTTAATTCATTAAAAAAAGATGGCATCATATTTATTCACGATATGATTCCTCTAAATAAAATCTCTCAGGAAATCCCTAGAAATAGACAAAAAATATGGACCGGTGATGTTTGGAAATTATGTTATAATCTAATGAACTCTAAAAATATAGAGTTTATTATTTCAAATATAGATTGTGGGGTGGGAATTGTAAAGCCATCAAATAATTATAAGTTGAATATTGATTTTGAAAAAAATAACGAAAAGACTTACGATGACTTTAAAACGTTATATCATTTACTACCAATTAAAACTGCAAAGGACTCTTTAGAATTTATTGATAAATAAATTCTGAAATTTTCAACAACTTATTCTTTTCAGATGAACTTCCTACATAGAAATTATATTCTATATTTTCATTCATCCATTTCTTTTTTTCAGTATT
>CEQM01064800.1_pt1 | contig 11011 bp, 8 predicted proteins | sample 531111 | NCBI WGS metagenome assembly CEQM01 (sample SAMEA2621278, study PRJEB7988) | marine metagenome | biome: marine biome (ENVO:00000447); feature: deep chlorophyll maximum layer (ENVO:xxxxxxxx); material: "saline water (ENVO:00002010), including plankton (ENVO:xxxxxxxx)" | depth 120 m
TCGAGGCCTGGGATGGTTTGAACGAACCTGCTTTGAATTTCTGGCGGAAGAGACGTAGACAGCCCATTAACATATAGCTCCTCTGTCTCCAAGCCTTCCGGCTCGAGGAACACCTGATGTCGCTCCGCTTTGGGAAATCTGGCCACTTTGTCTTCAATTGAGGGACAATACCTCGGGCCTTGGCCCGAAATAATACCTCCGTATAGTGCGCTTTTCTCTAGGTTTTCTTGGACAACCGCCTTTAGGTCACGGCCAGTCCAAGTGATCCAACATGGCCGCTGTTCAGGCACCGTCTCTTTAACATAAGCGGAAAACCTAAACTGCTCGGGGTCCCCATCTTGTCTTTCCGTCTGAGAGAAGTCTACGCTTCTCCCGTCAATCCTAGGAGGCGTCCCTGTCTTGAATCGCGCAATTTCTAGTCCTTTTTCTTCTAGGGCCCCTGCGAGCTCTAGAGCAGGACCTTCTCCGGCACGGCCTCCCTCCTCTCCGCTCTTTCCCATGTGAATTTTACCTCGTAAGAAAGTTCCAGCTGTTATTATGACGGCCCCCGCCTTCACTCTGACACCCGACCTCATCACAATCCCCGATATTCTACCCTCCTCTTCCAACACCCCTGTCACCATGTCCTGGAAAAGCGTAAGTGCAGGCAGCTCATCAAGTATACTTCTGACCTTTCGGGGGTACATGCCTCTGTCACACTGTGCCCGCGGGCTCCAAACGGCTGGACCCTTGGACCGGTTAAGCATGCGAAACTGTATCCTAGAGGCATCGGTGGCCCGACCCATGACCCCGCCGAGGGCATCCACCTCTCTCACCACCATACCTTTAGCAATTCCCCCAATGGCTGGATTACAGCTCATTTGGCCTATCCTTTCGAGGTCTGGGGTAACGATTAGCGTAGTAGCGCCAAGCCTGGCAGAAGCCGCGGCGGCTTCCGTACCTGCGTGTCCCCCACCTACAATTATGACATCGTATTTTTCTTTCATTTATTTCCCTATGCAGAACGATGCAAAAAGGGCGTCTAGCACCTCCTCCAGGGCCACAGTACCCGTAAGCTCTTCCAAATAATTTTCTGCCAATTGTAGCTGTGCACAAGCCATCTCTAGCGGCACACCTGTACCCGCATCAGCCAGAAACGCCTCTACACACTTTTTTGCTTCGTTCGTAGCTTTTCTTTGTCTCTCCTGCAATAGCAGTGGAACAGACACGCCCGACTTAACCAGCCCAGTGTAGACCAGGCTCGGAAGTAGCTGTCGCAGCTCAGGAATCCCGGTATTATCTTTACTAGAGGTCCACAGGGTTGCAGTTGTAAGAACGCCTAGCTCTTCTGATACCCCTTGTTCAGCAGGGCTTACGAGGTCCGTTTTTGTCCGCACAACAACTACGGGGGTGCCTTTCACTTCTTGCATAAACTGCTTGGCTTCTGTCCCCATCTCAGACTGGGCTTCTATGCAAAAGAGTACCAGGTTCGCCTTCTTGAGGTGGCCTTTAGCGACTTCTATCCCCAGCTTCTCCAAGGCCCCTGGAGAAGGACGGATCCCTGCAGTGTCAACTATTCGGAAGGGAAACCCTTCCAGGGAAATAGAAGCTTCGAGCGCGTCACGTGTAGTTCCAGGAATATCTGACACGATAGCACGTTGCTGGCCCAGTAACTTATTGTACAGACTGGACTTACCAGAGTTTGGCGGTCCAGCCAACACTACTAGTGCGCCCTCTTTCAAAAGCTCGCCCTCGGGGGCGGTCTCCAGAAGCTTTGTCAATGCATGCCTCATGTGCCCAGCTTTTTCTATGATGTCTGCCAAGCTGACAGGCCCCTCATCTTCTTCTGGAAAGTCTATGTGGCTTGCGAGAGAAGCCTGTAGCTCGATTATTTCTTTTCTAACCCCCTCAATAGCCTTGGTCAGCCCTTTTTCAAGCTGAAAAACTGCAGCCTCATGTGCTGCCTTGCTCGTCGACTCCACCAGGCTCAGGATGGCTTCGGCCTGGATCAGGTCTAGCTTCCCATTCAACACTGCCCTTCTCGTAAACTCTCCAGCCTCTGCCTTTCTAGCACCAGAATTCAGGCAGGACTGTAGCACCAGCTCGGGCACAAAGGATCCTCCATGGCATGCGAATTCAGCAACGTCCTCTCCCGTGTAGCTGTTTGGCCTTCTAAAGAGTGTGACTAGAACCTTGTCCTGCACTTGTTGGTCGGACGGATCTCTAAGCAAGACAAGGGTGGCTACCCGGTCTTCAATAGAATTGATGTCCCTCGATACAAGACGCTGGACTATCTCCAGCGCCTTACCTCCAGACATGCGAATGACCGCTACTGCCCCAGGGCCACTGGCGGTGGCTTTTGCTACTATGGTATCTATCTCCAGGCAACCAGGCTGACTTTCCCTTAGGCCCATGCTCTCAGCTCCTTCCTCATTAGGGCCACTTTCTACTGTCATGGCTGACTAGTAGTAGGACCCTCTTTGAGCGCCTTGCGCTCCTTGGCTATAAGGTATTGTTGTGGGATCGTAGCGATATTTGCGGTTGCATAGTACAGGTTCAGGCCTGAGGCAAAATTTAAAAAGATGGCCGTCATCATTATAGGCATAAGCCACATCATTATTTTCATTTGTGGATTTGGTGTCGGCATTGATCGCAACGAGATCCACTGTAACAGAAACATGGATAGACCCATTACCACCGGAAGGATATAAAGTGGATCGGCTGCAGATAGATTGGGTAGCCAAAGAAAGCTTTCCCCTCTAAGCTGGATGGTGTTTTGAAACACAAAGAAAAGAGTAATTAATACTGGCCACGGCAGAAGCATTGGCAAACAGCCAGCCATCGGATTAAATCCGTGGTCTTTATAAAGCTTCATCATCTCTTTCTGAAGCTTTTCTGGCTGGTCTTTATATTTTTTCTGTATTTCTTGAAGAAGTGGCTGCACGGCCATGTTTTTTATCTGAGCCCTCATCGCCCTCTGGTTAACAGGGAAAAGGAGAATCCGCATCAAAACTCCGAAGACCATTAAAACCCAGCCATAGCTCAAGTTAAGGTTTGTATGGAGAAAGTTTAGGAGGCCTAAAACCACAGCCACCACAGGACGTACAACGACTCTCATCCACCTATAGCCATAGGGATTTGCTTCTTCCAGCTCATTTTCATAAGCGGCCAGCAGCGACCTGTCCTGTGGGCCCAAGAAGAGCCTGTGTTCAACGGTCCCGCTACTAGAAACCCCCTGTGCTACCGACACTGCAGCCTGATCCTCTCCTGAGGTCGGTGCCAATGAAATCGCCCCTAGATAGTCCTGGGTCCCAGCTTCACCCGAGCCTGGCAGAATAGCGAAAATAAAGTATTTACTTTTCAGGGCCAGCCACTCAAACGGGCCCTCCTGGGAGCCTTCCTCGTCTATCTTCCTGAAGTATTCTGATTGTATGCCCTCCGAATTGTGCTTTGCTGCATATCCAAGCACTCGGGACTCCTCGGCCACCCTCCTTTCATTGTAAGCCAATCCGTTGCCCATCGCGGTCGTCAGCAAGCCTCTGTCTACTCCTGGGCCGACCATTGTGGTGTTTACGGCCACTTCGTAAGACGACGGATCGAAAAGATACGCTGTTGTTATAGAAAATGCCCCTGAAGGGTGTCTGTAGCTAAATGTCAGGGTCTGTGGGGAGCCGCCATTCTCTAGCGTTATTCCTTCTCGAGGGAACACCTGATATGTCACGCCCGTCAGGTCCAACTCGCCCCCAGGTAGCTCTACTTTTACTCCGAGGGCCCCTGGGCCTCCCTGGGGCAACAGCTCTACTGGGGCATTGCCATCTTCATGAAAATTAGTGAACTCCAACAGCCGAGCTGACTGGAGCCTCGCCCCGACAGCATTGAACTTCATATTGTAAAGTGGCCCGGCTACTTCAACGACGACTAGCTCTTCCAGGCCACCCTGTGAGGGCGCGAATAAGGCTTCTGTCTCTTGTGCTGAGGGCCCCTGTTCTGGAGGCGAAGCCTCTTGAAGGAAGTCTTCAGCCCCTGCCTCGGGCAGTATGTCGGTCCGCTCTAGGCCTTCACCTGTAGGGCTTTCGGGAGGTACCGGCGGAAACAGGACGTTCGTCGTTACTAGGACCAAGATCATCAGGCTGATTGCTAAAAGGAATCTTGACTGTTGGTTCATATTTTTAGCCCCTTGCTGGAGGGACTGGGTCTGGTCCGTATTTCCGGCTGAGGGGGTGGCAACGCAAGAGCCTTCTTGTGCTCAAGAATATTCCCCTTGCTGGGCCATGTGTTTCAACGGCCTGTCTAGCATACTCCGAACAGCTTGGTTCGAACCGACAAGACGGACCTAACAGGGGTGATATTCCTCTCTGGTAGAACCTGATGGCCCCCAAGATCATTCGCTGGAACATATCTTCTCCAGAGTTTTTTCGGCCTCCCCGCTTAAGACGGAAAATCCTCTCCCATATGCCTGTTTTTTTGCCCTGATCAATACATCCAGCCTTTTGTGATTGGTCTTTAACCTTGGCAACAGGCTTGTCCTTGCTATCTCCTTCAGCCTTCTTTTGACCCGATTCCTTTGGACGCTGTTTTTCCCATGTTTCGGCACCACGATCCCTATTCGAGGCCTGTCGCTTAGCGAGCTTGCCGCCAAGACTTCCAGTGCTGTCGTTTTCTCTTTTAGCGACCTGGTTGCTAGCAGTCTTCTTATTTCTGCTGTTTTAGTGATTCTGTCGGCAGCAGTAAAGGGCAGGGGGGTAGGGCCTTCGTTTCCTGGCAAGCGCCCAGTTGCAGTCCGGCTCATATGAGATGTTCTATTTGGAGCCGATCTTTACAACCAGCCGAGAACGACCTCGAGACCGTCTTCGGGCTAGAGTTTGTCTGCCACCACGGGTTTTCATGCGCTTCCGAAAACCGTGCTTGTTGACCCGCTTCCGATTGCGGGGCCTGTATGTGGGTTTCATGGGGTTGGGGCCTTTTTTTCTTATGGAGCTCTTAAAGTTTAGCTAGGGAAGATATTTGAGACAGCTGGTACGGGTCAAGCCTAACGCAACCAAAACCGCTGGGAAATTGACTTTTTTACATTTCGATTCTAGCGTGGTTGGCCAGTAGCAAGCTAAGGATCATGGCAACATTCATTTTTCTGCTATAAGGAAGCCTATGGAGTTTACGGCCGAAGAACTGTGGTCAAGGGTTCTAGAAAGTGTCCGATCACAGATTCAGAAGCAGACCTATAGAACTTGGCTTGCAGACACCTCCGCCCAAGGCCTAACTGACACAGAACTTATTGTCGAAGTTGCCAGCCAATTCCATGTTGAGTGGATTGGCGACAAGTACGGCCGAGTGCTGGCCGAAACCACAGAAGTAATCCTGGGAAGGCCTGTGCAGCTTCAATTTCAGTCGCGCTCTGCTTCAGCTCCCCTGCCAACCCTGGCACCGTCACCACCAGAAGAGCCTTCTCTTTTTTCTCATCAAAACCTGGAGTCTCGTGAAGGCGAATCTGCTCTTAACGATAGGTATCTTTTTTCTCGGTTTGTTGTGGGTAACGACAACCAGCTCGCTAGCGCTGCCTGCAAGGCAGTGGCCGCCAATCCGTCTCGGATGTATAACCCACTCTTCCTATACGGGGGCGTTGGACTAGGAAAAACACACTTGATGCATGCCATTGGAAACGAGGTTTTAGCTCAGAACCGCCTGGCTAAGGTTTCATATGTAACCACCGAACAGTTTACCAACGATCTCATCGTAGCCATTCAAGAGGGCACCACCGCGCGGTTCAGGGCTCGTTATCGGGCAAAGGATATACTTCTGGTTGACGACGTGCAGTTTCTTAAAGGAAAGGAGCGGACCCAAGAAGAGTTTTTTCATACCTTCAACACCCTCTACGATGCAAAAAAACAGATCGTGCTAACAAGCGACAGGGCGCCCAAAGAAATCCCGGGGCTCGAAGAAAGGCTGGTTTCTCGTTTCGCCTGGGGGCTAGTGACAGACATCAAGCCGCCAGACTACGAAACAAGGCTGGCCATTCTAAAAAAGAAGTCTGAAGACCAAGGGCTCGACCTTGACGACCAAGTTAGAGACTTTGTTGCCCGCTCCTGTACCTCATCTATACGAGAACTAGAGGGCGCCCTAATCAAGCTGATGGCCTTTTCGTCTATCTCCAAAATGGACATTACGGTGGAACTGGCGCGCTCAGCGTTGAGAGGCACGTTCGGATATGGGCCCGGCTCTGCTGGGGGCCTCCTCACCCCCGAAAGAATACGTGAAGTTGTTGCCCTGCGATGGCGGGTTAGTGAGGAGTCCCTAGTCTCCAAAAGGCGTAGTAAAAACCTTACCATTCCCCGTCAGGTCGCTATGTATTTAATAAAAACCCTTTTGGACTATCCCCTCGTATCTATTGGCAACGTTTTCGGAGGAAGAGACCACTCGACCGTTATTCATTCGATAAGGAGAGTTGAAGAAACAATAGAAGTCGATGCCACCTTTAGGCGTATTGTAGAGGCCCTCGAAGAGGAGCTTGGAGAGCATTAATCTTGTCAACAACCTAAGTGGAAAAGGTCACATGTTTTCCACTTTTTTTCCACTTCTACGACTATCTCTATGTTTTCCACTTTTTTTCCACACACAGGAATTCCCGCCTAACTAGCGTTTATATAATGAAAATACTGTTTTCAACAAAAACGCCATTACTACTACTACTATATTTATTCTATAGTGTTATTTAGAATAAGCATGTATTGTAGATAACTACTCTCAATCAACCTTCTGGAGGCTGGATGGACTGTATAATCACCAGACAGAATTTTCATAACGGACTGACAGCAGTATCTGCAGGAATTCCAACCAAAACAACTCTTCCAGTGCTGTCCAACATCTTTTTTGATGCGGTTAGCGACGGAGTGTGGATGGTAGGTACTGACTTGGATGTAGTGATTAAGAAATGGGTGCCCGCAGAAGTAAAAGCTCCGGGCGACTTAACGGCTCCTGGGAAAAAGCTTCAGGAAATAGTGAAAGAGCTGCCAGACCAGATGATAGGTATGACTTCTAGGGGTGATCAGTTGGAGCTGGCTTGCGGAAAAAGCAATTTCAAGCTCAATGGTATGCCTTCACATGAATTTCCAGAACTTCCAGAGGTGGATTTTAGTTCTGCTTGGAAGGTAAAGGGGAGCGATCTTCATTCATTAATTAAAAATACGTCTTTTGCGGTCTCAACAGAGGAGAGTAGGCCTATTTTAAATGGAGTTTTGTGGGAGCTTAGAGATGGACAGATGAGGATGGTAGCTACTAACGGCCATAGGCTGGCCAGGATGGGAGTTCCTGCCAAGGTAGAAGATGCACCCAATGAAGACTTTATCGTGCCCCCGTTGGCTCTACAGCAAGTGCAAAGACTTTTCGATCCATCAGACGACATAGAGGTTTCTAATAGTGGAAACCACCTGGGTTTTCGAACCAAAGATACCGAGGTTTATACGAGGTTGATTGACGGTACATATCCCAACTATGAACAGGTTTTACCTAAAGACAACGACAAGGTAGCTCTTGTGGAAAAAAATGGACTAGCGTCAGCCTTGAGAAGGATGGCGGTGGTAGCAAGTGACCAAACTCGCAGAATCAGAATGGCGTTTAATGTTTCCGACAAAGGGGACGGAAGTGTTCACTTAAGCGTTTTGACACCTGACCTGGGAGAGGGAAGCGACGAGCTACCGTTGGAGAGCTATGAGGGAGAGGGGTTAGAGATAGGATTTAATGCTTCGTACTTCTTAGAAGTGTTGAAATATATGCCTACCGAATCAGTAAAAATGACATTCAAGGCGCCAGAAAAAGCAGCTACAATAGAGCCAGACCCCAAAGACAGTGACCAGGGACAAAAAGACTATGTCTGTCTTGTTATGCCACTCAGGCTGGTCGACTGAAGAGCAAGCCAGGTCAATCAACTTCGTTTATAGGGCCGTCCGCCAGGAACTTATGCTGGAGCAGGTGAGTTTTAGTGAAGACCGAAATAAAAGGTAGACCGTAACCTTCTAGTCTTGCTCGTCCGCCTTCTTCTCTATCAACGAGGCATAGCACACCAACTACGTCCATTGACGCATTTTCTAGGGCCTCTATGGCCAGGAAAGCGCTGTTTCCCGTCGTGACAATGTCCTCCAACAGGACGACCCTTGCCCCTGGAGGAGGGCCTCCTTCAACCTGGCGTCCTGTTCCGTGTCCCTTGGCCTCCTTTCGGACCGTGAGTCCATCTAGTGAAGGTCCCGCGCTTGCATAGGAGTGGTGGGCGATGGCATAGGCTATGGGGTCCGCGCCGAGGGTGAGGCCGCCGACGTGGGTGGCCCGCCAGCCAGCTTCAGTGATGCAGTCGTAGCAAACCTTGCCGACCAATGCCTGGCCCTCGGCCGTCATAGTGGTCCGTCTAGCGTCAACGTAATAGGAAGACTTTGCCCCGCTTGCAAGGGTGAAGCTTCCCGTTTTTACAGAGCGTTTCAAAAGAAGGTTTTGTAGCTGTTCGGTCTCGTCCATTGATGTCTCCTATATATTGTTCTGGCGGTGGCCGTCTGGTATCTCCGGTGGAATCTGACAAGGGGATCCGTCTTCGCTGGACACCCAGACGGACCGCACACTAGCTCTGGCTACCACCGTCGGGCCAGAGGCTCTCTCGGGCGACACAGCCACAGCGCTTTGGTGGAAGGAAAGGCTGGAGCGGCGCAGCTTCTCGAAAGTGGTTTCTATGGTTAGGGCGTCTCCAAAAAAGACCTGTGCGAGGTAGTCCACCTCAATTCGTACTACGTATATCTTAAGGCCCCTCTCAAACATAGAGCTGCGAGAAAGGCCAAGGGCTTCCATGGCTTCAAAGCGAGCGACTTCGAAATAGTTCAGATAAACGGCGTGATTGACGTGTCCATAAGAGTCGAGCTCGTAGGACCGCACTTTCAGGTGGGTTTGAGCCGTCACTAGTCGTGCTAGTGGGGGCTGTTGGGCGGTGGCTGGAAAAAGAACTCTGTTTGTTCTGTAGCCCGATGTTGACGGGCTTGGGGGCCCCTTCGGCCAGGGCCCTTCGTGGTCCGTGTCCGTGCCCCCGAGCTTAGGGACAGCTTAGCGAAAAGCTCACCCTGTTTCTGTAGAGGACCTCGAGGTAACGAGGCTGCGGTCCGACCGATGTTTTTTTGCACGGTAAGGAGGACACCGTCACTAGTCGGCGCAATAGAGATGTCTACCCAGCCCCCGTCTGGCCCTAGCTGGCGTCTTATCTGAGACGTTCCTCCTCCTCTAAGAGCCTTTCGGATTTCTGCTAAGAGGCTGGTGTCTCCGAGCCAGCCAGCGCTAGAAGAAAGTGGGGATCCAAGGAGGGGGCCTTCCTCTTCTCCTGCTGCTAGCAAGGACATTGCGGAGGAGTTCAATGAGGTCAGGCATAGGCTCGGGTCTACGTGAATGACGGGGAGGTCGTCGCTGTTCATGTGGTCCCCTGGTTGTGTCCTCCTGGCTGGAAGGGCGTCCCCCTGGGGCGGCCTAACCCGGAGCCCGGGGGCTTGTTCTGATATTTCGCTTATATTTATAAAATATTCCACCCGCATCCCTTGTAACGCCCCTTCGTTAAATGCCGCGGTGGCATGCAGGAGCCGCAGAGGTTTCTTGCGGCCAGGGGCAGAGACTGTGAGTGTCAGCGGTGGACCTTTGCCAGCGACTGCTGGTTCCTGGAGGAGGCTGTTCTCCAACAGCTCTGGCTGGCGAACATGGCTTGCTAGCGACCGCCTGAAAAGGGTTGTGATGCGCCTTCCCACCAGGTCTTTTTGTGTCGTATCAAAAAAAGAGCAAAAGGCATCATTGCAATCCAGAACACATCGGTCCGGTCCGACCACCAGTGTTCCTATGGAGCTACCAGAGGGTTGCACGAAGCCAGGAAGGGATTCTGGGATCTCAACGATTTCAGGGCCAGCCAGCCGATAAGGCTTGCGTAGCCACAACCAGCCAACGAAAGCCCCCAGGGTCAGGAGCGCAAGAATTGGGGGGGCCACTAGTAAGCCCCCGCCCATAAGGCAGGGGTTGTTGTCGCCTTGATCGAATTTGCCAATAAAAGCATGCTCCCCCAATCTCGTCTCATTAGATGAGTTGGAATAGACTTATAACCTTTGTTTGTCAATATGACCAGAAAGAGGCAAAAAGGCTGTTGGAGGCCTCTCGCCCGATAGCGCCAAACTAGAAGGATAACGAAGAGGCTTCAGGGCACAGGAGCAACCTTTTTCAGCGCCAGAGGGGTCTTTAAAAGTTGGAGGGGGCTATGATATTGAGGGCCTTTGGTAAGACCTCTACTGCCACCTCTGGCCCTGCAGCCTGCCACACTTCTCCGTCAACCTCGTACTTGGGGGCCTGACTAAAGGTGGCCCTGAAGGTGCTGCCAGTTTTTTCGGTGACAAAGGAGGAGCCAACATGCTTTCCTTTTGCAGCCAACCCGAAGAGTTGTATCCTCTTCAGGGGGCCAGCATCTCTGATCGCACAAACATCTAACAAGGCGTCGTCTAGCCTGGCGTTTGGAGCAATAGGAAAAGACCCCCCAAAGAAGGGCCCATTAGAAATGGTTAACATGAGATGCCTGCCATCGATGAGCTCGGGTCCCATTTCTCCCTCCAGGCCGATGTCGACGCCTGGAAAACCAAAGATATTTTTAAGCGCCGCCGTTTTGTAGAGGAGCTCTCCGCGCAGGAAAAGAGCGTCGGCCGCTGTTTCAATACACGCGACATCGAACCCAAAGCCCACCAGGTTTAGGAAATGGCGGCCCGCTATAGGGGGGTTGTCTGGAGCAAGGCCAACGGGTGTTCCTGGAGTGACGACCCTGCCCACGTCAACACGAGTAACCTTTCCCCCAGCTAATGACAGCACGCCCTCCGCAGCCTTGTCCACAGCGATTTGAAAGTTCCTGCCGAAATCGTTTCCAGTTCCTGAAGCAAGCATGCCAAACACTAAGTCTGGCTTGCCAGAGCGCAGAAGCCTATCGGCAACATTGCTCCACGTTCCATCTCCCCCAACAGCGACAATAAAACTAAATCCGTCTTGGATC
>CEQM01016638.1_pt1 | contig 10988 bp, 10 predicted proteins | sample 531111 | NCBI WGS metagenome assembly CEQM01 (sample SAMEA2621278, study PRJEB7988) | marine metagenome | biome: marine biome (ENVO:00000447); feature: deep chlorophyll maximum layer (ENVO:xxxxxxxx); material: "saline water (ENVO:00002010), including plankton (ENVO:xxxxxxxx)" | depth 120 m
ATTAGTGTTGATGACTTCCCTACAATTATTGGAGCAAGGGATGCAAACGTTCAACTTACAAGCTGGAATATTGGAGATTGGAAAGGAGAGTTAAAAATTGGGAAATATTGTCTAATTACTCCAGGAGTTAGGATCATGGCAGCAGAATCAATTGAAATAGGCGATGCCTGCATGTTTGCTCATGGAGCATATATATCAGATGCTGATTGGCATGGTATTTATGATAGAAGTGAGCCAGTTGGAAGAACTAAACCAATTATTTTAAAAGACAATGTTTGGATTGGAGACAGTGCAATTGTATGTAAGGGAGTTACTATCGGTGAGAATTCAATCATTGGAGCAGGTGCTGTAGTGACTAAAAATATTCCTGCAAATGTAGTTGCAGCTGGCAACCCTGCAAAAATAGTAAAGAATCTTGATCAAGGAGAGTTTATTTCTAGAAAAGACTTCTATAAAGATCCTATTCAGCTAGGAAAAGATTTTGATAATCTTGATAAATTTAATCTTCAAGATAACTCTTTCATGGGATGGCTTAGGAGTATTTTTGCCCCTTCAAAAGATAATTAATGAGATTATTGGTAGATAATAAAATACCTTTCTTTGAGGAGTATTTAAGAAAAATTAAAAACTATGATCAATTTATTATTAAATATTTTGATGATAATAGTCTTAAAAATGATGATTGTTTAAATGCAGATGCTTTATTCATAAGGTCTACAACAAGGGTTGACTCAAAATTACTATTAAACTCACCAATAAAATTCATAGGTTCAGCCACTTCTGGATATGATCATTTTGATAGTGATATTTTAAAAGATTCAAAACATTCTATATATGTAGCTTCAGGGTGTAATGCATCAGCAGTGGTGAATTGGGTGCTTTCTTGTATCGGCTTTCTGATTTTTAAGAAAGTGATTTCAAGAAATAGGATGTTAGGAATAATTGGTTATGGAAATGTTGGAAAGCTGTTATCAAAGATTTTAAAGAATCTGGATATAAAACATGAAATTTATGATCCTTATTTAGATATTGGAAATATTAATCATATCAGGGATTGTGAAGTTGTATCTATTCATGCAGCTTATTCCAAAACTGGTAAATTCCCTTCACATGAATTAATAAATTCTGATTTTTTAGATGGCGCATCGGCAAAAGTGATAATCAATTCTGCAAGAGGGGAAATTATTGATGAAAACTCTATTCTAAATAGCGACATTCTTTATTTATCAGATGTCTTTAAGGGTGAGCCGTCACCAAATAAAGAATTTATTTCTAAATGCTTTTTAGCAACTCCTCATATAGCAGGATATAGCATAGAGGCAAAACATAACGGAACCATGAAAGTTCTAGAGAATTTTTGTGAAACCAAAAATTTAGATAATGATTTGATGGATTTATCCAAAGTCATGAAAATTAACAATCTTCAATCATTAGAAGATGACTATACTTCTAATGAATACCCGGTAAGATTCTTTAAAAATCTAATTGATATAGAGCAAATCTCTTTCGATTTCAAAGAATCCTTTTTGAAAAAGGATATTCCTTTCAACAATATAAGGAATAACTATGAACTTAAGAATGACTTTTTGGGAATTAAAAGAACCTATGCAAACAATAAACTCTCTTTATTTAGTAATTTATATAAAAACATTTAGTTTCTGTTAGTTATAATTTATAAATGGCAAAGGAAGATTTAAAAAATAAAGACTGGGAGTCAATTCTTGACGAAGATGCTTATCAAGTTACAAGATGTTTTGCTACAGAGGCACCTTACTCCGGTAAATTTCTTGATAACAAGAGAGAAGGCACTTATATTTGTATTTGTTGTAAAAAAGAGCTTTTTTCCTCTTCCACAAAATACAACTCAGGTTGCGGATGGCCAAGTTTTTTTCAGCCAATTGATGATGCATGCATCACAGAATATAAAGATTCTTCTCATGGAATGATAAGAACAGAAGTAAGATGTTCTGATTGTGACTCGCACTTGGGGCATGTTTTTGATGACGGCCCACCGCCAACATTTTTAAGATATTGTATTAACTCTCTTTCTTTAGATTTTAATGAGCGTTAATAAAGAGGTTTCAGAACAAAACTTTTTAAGCTCAATAAAGGTAAGTTTTTGGACCTTCTCTTCAAGGATTTTTGGCTTACTTAGAGATATAGCAACAACAAATCTATTTGGAGCATCTTTGTATCATGACATTTTTGTTGTTGTGCTAAGAATACCTAATTTATTCAGAAGATTCTTCGCAGAAGGGGCATTTAACCAAGCTTTTGTTCCAATCTTATCAGATATAGAAAAAACAAAAGATCCAAAACAGGTTAAAGACTTCATAGATAGTCTAGCAGGGATTTTAATTTCTGCTTTATTTGTTTTTACTATTATTTGTCTAATATTTGCGCCATTCGTAATTTTTATTTTTGCTCCTGGATTTTATTTCGATTCTGCGAAGCAAGACCTTGCAGTAAATGTATTAAGGATTATGTTCCCATATTTAGCGCTAATATCATTGGTTGCATTTGCAGCAGGTATCCAAAATACACATTCAAGATTTTCATTGCCTGCAGCTACACCAATTATTTTTAACTTAACTTTAATAATCTTTGCATTTCTTATCGCTCCTAGAATGCAGACACCTTTAATTTCTCTATCATGGGGTGTTTTTCTTGCTGGCGTACTGCAGCTTATTATTCAATTCGCTCCTTTAAAAGCTATTGATAGACTGCCTGTACCTAAAATTAATTTTAATAATCCAGAAATCCCAAGATTCTTTAAGCTAATAATTCCTGCTATATTGGCTGGAGGCGTGACTCAAATAAATTTATTGGTAGATACAATATTTGCTTCGCTACTAGAGACAGGAAGCCCAACTTGGTTATATATATCTGATAGGCTAATGCAATTGCCATTAGGAATATTTGCAATTGCCATAGGCACTGTCTTATTGCCAACATTATCTCGAGCAGCAGCTGATAAAAACGATAGCAAGTTTAAAGCTTTCTTAGATAATAGTTTTAGGCTAGTAATTTTTATAGCAATTCCCTCAATAATTGGCCTGATATATTTTGCAGAACCAATAATTGCATCTTTGTTTTATAGAGGTGAATTTACTGAATTTGACGTTGTTAAATCATCTTATAGCCTTGTATTCTTTTGTTATGGGTTACCATTTTTTATGTTGATGAAAGTCTTAACGCCTGCATTTTTTTCTAGACAGGATACAAAGACACCATTTTATGTTGCATTATTTAGCCTCATTCTCAATGCGATTCTAAATTATATTTTTGCCTTTAAACTTGGGTATGGTCATGCTGGACTTGCTATCGGAAGCTCACTTGCCGTCCTAGCAAGTTCCTGCATATTATTTTCCGTTTTAATGAAACAAAATCTTCTGAGTTTTAGTATTATTTTTCACAAAACAAATTTAGCTGCACTTTTTTCTTCTTTAGTTATGCTCATTGCATTCAATTTTTTTGTAGGAATTGATTCTGAATGGATGTCAAAGTTTTATGAATATTCCGGATTAGTTAGAATTTCTCTTATCATAGTTATTGTTATACTTAGTTCTCTCTTTTACTTTTTTATCTCTAGGTGGATTTTTAGAGTCTCTAACAAGGATTTTTATTTGTAAACATGTATCTAATAAGAGGCCAAAATAATATTAAGCTTTTCAAGAAAAGATTTCCTGAAATTTCTTTGAGCGCAACAATTGGGAACTTTGATGGAATGCATATTGGCCACAAAGCAATTCTAGAAAAAGTTAACAAAAATGCTAAGGAAAAAAATCTTTCTTCATTGGTTATATTTACCGAGCCACATGCTGCCGAGTATTTTTCTAAGATTAATAATACTTCTCCTCCACCAAGGATCATACCTTGGAGAGACAAGCTAAGGCTTATATCTGAAAATGGCATAGATTTTTGTATGCTATTAAGGTTTGATGAATCTCTTAAATCCATGACACCAGAGCAATTTACAGGAAAAATATTGGAGGAACTCCAAATTAAATCTCTTACGATCGGTGATGATTTTAAGTTTGGAAAGGATAGAAAAGGTGATTATCAATTCTTAAAGAGCTGGGGCGAATCAACGGGGATAGAGATTGACAAAACAGAAACAATAAAAGTTGATGATCAAAGGGTAAGCAGCACGAGAATTAGAGAAGCTTTGATTTCAAACAATTTTAAAAGTGCTAACGTCATGCTTGATTGGCATTACAGCTACTCTGGAAAAGTGGTTTATGGAAATCAGCTTGGAAGAGAGATCGGGGTGCCTACTGCAAATATATGGATACCTAAACAAAAACTCCCCATTTCCGGTGTATATGCCGTTAGATGCATAGTTGATAATGCTAAATATTTAGGTATTGCGAATATGGGAATTCGGCCAACAGTTGGAGGCAAGAGACCTGTTCTCGAAACATATATCTTTGATTTTGAAAAAGATATTTATGGAACACGTATTACTGTACAATTCATTGAAAAAATAAGGGAAGAAGTTAAATTTGATAGCATTAATCTTTTAAAATCGCAGATTAAAAAAGATATTGATGAGGCAAAGAAAATCTTAAGTTAAAGAAATGGAAAAAGATTACAAAAATACCTTAAATCTGCCAAAAACAGATTTACCCATGAAAGCCGGTTTGCCAAATAAGGAACCAGAGATTCTTTCTTTTTGGGATTCAATAAATCTTTATAATTTAATTCGAGAAGCAAATGCTAAAAAAGATAAATTTATCCTCCATGATGGCCCACCGTATGCAAATGGTGATATTCATCTTGGTCATTCAGTAAATAAAATTCTTAAAGATATTGTAATTAAGACCAAGACTTTGCAAGGTTTTGATGCACCTTATGTTCCTGGCTGGGATTGTCATGGGTTACCAATAGAACTTAACGTTGAAAAAAAGTTCGGAAGAGATAGTGATACTGTAAAAGATAAGTCAAAATTTATTAGCGCTTGTCGTGAATATGCTCTTTCTCAAATAGAAAATCAAAAAAAAGATTTTATTCGGCTAGGAGTTCTTGGAGATTGGGAAAATTCATATAAATCCCTTGATTCATCATTTGAAGCAGATACTGTCAGGTCTTTAGGCAGAATAGTTACAAACGGCCATCTTCAGAAAGGGGAGAAACCTGTCCATTTTTGTTATGACTGTAAATCAGCCTTAGCAGAAGCAGAGGTTGAATATGAAGACAAAGTTTCTAAATCGATTGATGTAGGTTTCAAGGTAAAAAAAGACTCTCTAACTAACTTAAGTTCAACATTTTCAACAGAAATAGATAGTTGTAGCTTTGTAATCTGGACCACGACACCATGGACAATTCCTGCAAATGCAGCAGTTTCAATTGGTCCTGAACTGAAATATACCTTATGTAATTCTAAATTTGGGAACATAGTTTTGGCAACCGATCTCATTGAACAATGCTCAGAACGCTGGGATGCAAAGATAGAGAAGATCTCTGAAGTTAATGGCGTTGACATAAAAGAGATAATATTGGAGCATCCGTATTTAGAAAGAGACTCTATTTTAATTCATGGGGAGCATGTCACCACCGAGACAGGAACAGGTTGTGTTCATACTGCACCAGCTCATGGCGTTGATGACCACAACATATGTAAAGAATATAGCATTGAAACAATTCATGCTCTTGATGGAAATGGTTTTTTTAATAAAGAATACAAAGATCTTGCTGGCTTGCCTGCTATTAAAGCTGACCAAATAGTTATAGATATTCTTAAAGAATCAGGAGCCTTGATCAATGAAGAAGATTTTCATCACTCTTATCCATATTGTTGGAGGCATAAGACTCCCCTAATATTTGCTTCAACACCTCAATGGTTTATTTCAATGGATAAGTCAGGTCTTTTAGAGGGATCAGTACAAGCTATTAAAGATGTTAAATGGGAACCATCATGGGGATATGAAAGAATTAAATCTATGCTTGAGGGAAGGCCTGATTGGTGTATTTCAAGGCAGAGAAGCTGGGGAGTTCCAATCCCACTTCTTATTAATAAAAATACTGGAGAGATACATCCAAAACAAAATCTTCTTTTTAATGAAATTGCAGACCTTATTGAAGAGGATGGAATAGAGGCATGGGATAAAGTTAACCTCAGGGATTTAGTTGATGATCATGATGACTATATGAAAACAACTGACACGCTTGATGTATGGTTTGATTCAGGCTCAACACATTTTTGTGTATTAGATAAGCTTTATGGAAAAGATCTCATTGCTGACTTGTATTTGGAGGGATCTGACCAGCATAGAGGTTGGTTTCAATCATCGTTATTAACCGGAATTGCTATTAATGGAAAAGCTCCCTATAAAGCCGTTCTTACTCATGGATTTGTTGTGGATGAGAATGGTAGAAAACAATCTAAATCATTAGGTAATGTTGTATCTCCTCAAAAGGTCTGTAATAGCTTAGGTGCAGATATTTTAAGACTATGGGTGGCATCTACTGACTTCAGAAGTGAAATGGTTGCTACTGAAGAAATTCTTAAGCAAGTATCGGACCAATACAGAAGAATAAGAAATACTTTTAGATTTATCATGGGGAATCTTAATGACTTTGATGAAGACACAAGAAATATAAACAAAAGCGATTTAGTTGAGATAGATAAATGGATAATTAGTGAAGCAATAAAGCTCGATGAAGAAGTTCAAAACCTAAATGATGAATTCGCTTATCATCATGTTGTTCAAAAAATTCATAACTTTTGTGTTCATGAGCTAGGAGGTGTTTATCTCGACATAATTAAAGATAGAATGTATGTGACAAAAAGTAATTCAAGCGCAAGAAGGTCTGCTCAGTTTGCTCTTTTTGAAGTTGCTGACATCTTAATAAGACTTATATCTCCAATCTTAGTATTTACTGCTGAGGAAATCTGGCAATCTCATGAGCTCTTTAAAAAACAAGCAGTTTCAATATTCACGGCTTCCCAGAAAGCTCTAAGTGAAATTGAAAGCTCTATATCCGATGAGGATTGGAAAAAGATTTTTGCTGTTAAAGATGCGGTTAATCAAAGTATCGAGAAAGCTAGAGCTGACTCAGTTATAAAAGGCTCACTTGATTCAAAGATTAGAATTGAGTGTGACAAAGAAACCTTTAAAGCTCTTCAAAAGATTGAAGATGAGTTGAAATTTGTTTTTATTTCTTCAGAAGTGGAAATAATTGAATCATCTAATTCTAAGTTAGACATTCAAGTAACTAATTTCGATCAAAAAAAATGCATAAGATGTTGGAATAAATGTAGCTCAGTAGGATTGCATGTTGAAGATCCTGAGATTTGCTCTAGATGCTATACAAACGTATATGGCGATGGTGAAATTAGAAAATTTGTCTAAAGGATACATTGTTGCTTTAATCCTGCTAGTTCTTATTGATTACGCATCAAAAATAATCGCTTTAAATTATATTGAAGTTCTTCAACAAACTGATTTTCTTCCATTAATTGATTTTCTAATAGTTTTTAATTCCGGTATTGCTTTTAGTTTCTTAGACTTAAATAATTTTGTCTCTAGATATATATTATTAATTCTTGTCTTTTTTATAACACTTTATTTCTTTAAGATTTTTTTGGATGAAAAAAGCGATATCAAGAAGAAAGCACTTTTATTAATTATTAGCGGTGCTTTAGGAAATCTTATAGATAGGTTGCCTGATGGCATCGTAACAGACTTCCTTCACTTTAAACCATTTGATTACTCTCTATTCGTTTTTAATTTTGCAGATGCTTACATTACAACTGGAGCAATAATTTTTATAATTAGCGAGCTTATTTTGTTAAAATCCAAAAATGAACCAGAAAACTAAGCTATCACTTGCAAATCCTAGAGGTTTTTGTGCGGGCGTTGACAGAGCTATTGATATAGTTAATAGAGCTCTTGATATGTTTGGAAGTCCTATTTATGTAAAGCATGAAGTTGTTCACAATAAAGCTGTAGTAAATGACTTGAATGATAGAGGAGCTATATTTATTGAAGATATTTCGGAAGTTCCAGATAATTCTATTATTATTTTTAGCGCCCATGGCGTCTCAAGCAAGATTGAAGAAGCTGTTAAAGCAAGAAATCTGAAATTCTTTGATGCAACTTGTCCGCTTGTAACCAAAGTTCACATGGAGGTCATCAGACATGGAAGAGCAAATAGGGACATTATATTAATTGGTCATGAAGGACACCCTGAGGTTGAAGGCACAATGGGAAGGTACTTCAGTCAAAATGGAAAAATATATCTTGTTCAGGATTTAGAAGAAGCTATGGAAGTTTCTGTAAATCAACCAAAAAATGTTGCGTATGTTACCCAAACTACACTCAGTGTAGATGAAACAAAAGATATCATATGCGAGCTAACAAGAAAGTTTCCACATATTATAGGTCCAAAAAAAGATGATATTTGCTATGCAACTCAAAACAGGCAAGATGCTGTAAAACAACTAGCTCTTGAGACAGATTTCATTATTGTTGTCGGCTCAAGAGCAAGTTCAAATTCAAATCGACTAAAGGAGCTTGCTAATAAGTGCGGAGTTAATTCTATCTTAATAGATGAATTTAGCGATCTTGATTTAGATGAATTAAAAGGCTGCAAGAATATTGGGCTAACCGCTGGAGCATCTGCACCAGAATCGAAAGTTCAAGAAATAATCTTAAATCTGAGTACTTTTTTAGATGCAGAGATTGAAGAGAAGGGCGGAGTTAAGGAGAATATTTCTTTTAAGCTGCCTCCAGAGTTAAGAGCAAGTTAATGCTCATCTCAAACCACATTCTAGACAATGTAAAATTAGTCAAATCACCTAATTATTCTGACAGGACAGATGACTTGGATATACGATTGATAGTTATACACTGCATAAGCCTTCCACCAAAAGTCTATGGTAATAGCTATATTGAAGATTTCTTTTGTAATAAATTAAATACTTTTAACAACGAATACTTTAAAGAAATAAAAGATCTAAAGGTATCAAGCCATATCTTAATAAAAAGGAGTGGCGAAATTATTCAGTTTGTTCCTTTCAATAAAAAAGCTTGGCATGCTGGATTATCTACTTATATGAATGAGGAAAACTGTAATGAGTTTTCCATAGGTATTGAGCTTGAGGGCTATCACACCGAAAAATATACAAATTACCAATATGAATCATTGCTAGAGGTCTCCAAGGCACTAATAAATAATTATAAAAACTTAAACAAGGAAAATATAGTTGGGCATAGTGATATTTCTCCGGGGAGAAAGGAGGATCCTGGGAAATATTTTGAATGGAACTACTATCTTGAAAGATTATGAATAGAAACCTAACAATGGCAGGTCTCGGATTTACATCAGGTCTGCCTTATATGTTGATATTTTCAACTCTTTCAATTTGGCTTAGAGATGTAGGTATTGATCTTACAATTATCGGCTTTTTCGCGTGGATAAGCCTGACTTACTCTTTAAAGTTTCTTTGGTCCCCTCTAGTAGATAGATACTCAATACCATTCCTTGAATATTTTGGGAGTAGAAAGAGTTGGATTATTTTGATGCAGATTTTCATTGTTATCTTTCTTATTTGTCTTTCAAATGCAGACCCAGTAATAGATATTAAATATTTAGCGACATTTGCTATTTTGATAGCCCTAGCAGGCTCATTTCAAGATATTGCAATTGATGCATTTAGGATAGAGCTAGCAGGAATTGAGGAGCAAGGGAACTTGGCTGCCTATTATCAATTTGGGTATCGAGGAGCTATCTTAACTGCAACATCTTTTGCATTAATTTATGCAGAAAATTATTCATGGGGAAGCGCCTATTTTCTGATGGCTGCTTTAATGCTAATAGGATTAGTTGCCTTATTAATTACTCCCGAAGGAAAAAATTATGAAAAAGAAGAGCTATCTTTCTTAGAAAATTTTTATGAACCAGTTAAGGATTTCATAAAAAGATTTAGTCTATTCGCAGCATCTATTTTGTTATTAATCGTTGCAACATACAGGCTTACAGACATCGTAATGGGACCAATGGCGAATCCATTTTATATAGATATGGGATTCACATTGACTGAAATTGGCTCTATTGTAAAAATTGTAGCCTTAATAGCATCAATTATAGGTCTCTTTTTAGGAGGAATACTTATAAAGAAAGCTGGTCTTTATAGATCGCTACTTTTTGGAGCATTTGCTGTAATGATATCAAATGTTCTTTTTTCAATAGTTGCAATATCAGAGCCAAATTTAAATCTTCTTTCAATAATTGTATTTACAGACAGCTTTTCAGCAGGCATTGTTGGCACTGTCAATATAGCTTTTTTGACTAGCTTGGTCTCAAAAAAATTTACAGCAACCCAATATGCTCTTTTAACTTCTTTTATGATGCTGCCAGGTAAAGTTTTTAGTGGTTTTTCAGGAATACTTGCAGATTATTTCCAATCTTTCTCAGGTGTAGAATACGGCTGGATGTTATTTTTTATTTTTACTTCAATGCTGGCTATACCTGCAATTGTCTTAATATCTTTAAATAAAAGTTTAATTCAGAGATGATCTCAGCGCTAAGAGGCATTTTCTTCATATCACTAACTTTAATATTTTATTTAAGCCTAGTTCCTGCTTCAGAACTTGTTTATTTTAACTCTTTATCTTTCATTGGAGATAAAATATCCCACGTCGTTATTTTCTTTTATATATCATTACTCGGAATGTTTTGTAATTTTAAAATTAAATACTATATCTTAATGGCTATAATCTTTTCTTTTGGTTTAACGATTGAAATTGTTCATTATTTTCATCCCTTCAGATATTTTGAATGGACAGATTTATTAGCTAATTTTCTTGGAATAATTCTTGCAAGAGCAGCTTATTATTCATTTAAAAAAAACTTAAAAACTCTATTGAATTAAAACTTTTTAACCATATCTAGCTCATTAGGAATATAATTGCATTTTTTAAGAGGAAATTAATGATGAAATTTACACCTTTACACGATAAAGTTCTTGTTAAAAGAACTGA
>CEQM01009440.1_pt1 | contig 10962 bp, 9 predicted proteins | sample 531111 | NCBI WGS metagenome assembly CEQM01 (sample SAMEA2621278, study PRJEB7988) | marine metagenome | biome: marine biome (ENVO:00000447); feature: deep chlorophyll maximum layer (ENVO:xxxxxxxx); material: "saline water (ENVO:00002010), including plankton (ENVO:xxxxxxxx)" | depth 120 m
CCCAATTCCTATTAGAGCAAAATCAGAGCCTGGTCGAAGTATAGCCCCTTTACCAATGTGTAAACTTTCATTTTTTAAACTGGAAATCTCAGTAGCAGCAATTCCACGAGGATATCGAATAGCAATAGGTCCTTCATGATCGATAGCTAAACTTAAAAGAGCAGAAAGTTCATCATCATCACTTGGAGCTGCCACAACCATATCTGGTAAGCAACGCAAGTAGCTGATATCAGCAAATCCTTGATGCGTCCGACCGTCTTCTCCCACTAAGCCAGCACGATCAATCGCGAAAATTACAGGTAATCCCTGAACAACAACGTCATGTACCACTGAATCAAATCCACGCTGCAAAAAAGTAGAGTAAATTGCTACAACAGGCTTCATACCAGAGGCAGCAAGACCAGCGGCAGTAGTGACTGCATGTTGTTCTGCTATACCCACATCAAATACTCGATTAGGAAACTGTTTTTTTAAATTGGTCAGACCTGAACCTTCCAACATTGCAGGAGTAATAACAACTACTTTTTCATCAGTCGCACAAATTCTGCCAAGGCTATCGCCAAAAACTTCACTATACGTTCTCTTCTTCTTTTCAGGTGAAGTAGGTGCCTTTAACCAATATGTGCCACTATGACTTTTTACTGGGTCAGCCTCTGCTTCTTCGACTCCTTGACCCTTCTTAGTTAGTGCATGTATGAGAGCAGGCTTCCCAGTAAAATGCTTGACAGATCTTAGTGTTGATTCAAGTATTTCAATATCATGCCCATCTATTGGTCCATAGTAATCAAAACCCAAGTGATCCCAAAATCCTGATTGAACCATTAAATCTCGAGGAACTCTCTTAAGCCTTCGCCATTCATCCCATAAACGATCACCAGCGGGTAATTGTGTAACGAATTTTTTTAATTCAACCTTAAAATCTCTATATGCAGGACTAACACGTACTCGATTGACGCTACGATTCATTGCTCCCACATTTGGTGAAATAGACATTTCGTTATCATTCAAGATTACGACAATATCACCGCCAATATCACCTAAGTGATTCAGTGCTTCAAAACTCATTCCTGCAGTTAAAGCACCGTCACCAACAACTGCAACAACTGAATAATCTTGTTTTTGCAAGTCACGACCAAGAATATATCCGGTAGCTGCAGAGAGTGCTGTTCCAGCATGGCCTACACCAAATGCGTCGTGATCACTTTCACGCCGATCAGGAAATCCAGAGAGACCATCCACCTGGCGCAACGTAGACATACGGTTTAGGCGACCAGTTAATATTTTATGAACATATGCTTGATGACCTACATCCCACAAAATCTTGTCCTTAGGAGTTGTAAAAATCCGGTGTAATGCAAGAGTAATTTCGACAGCACCTAAACTAGAAGCTAGATGACCAGCATCACCGTTGGCATGGACAATCTCTACCAATAATTCGCGAACATTCTTACTTAATGTAACCATCTCAAAATTACTGAGTGAATTAATATCTCTACCATTTTCAATTTCGGTAATAAGATTATTCATTTTGCCTCTTCTAAAAACAGCTAATTTAATAATACCAAGAAGATACATAAATTTCTGGTTCATCCAAAAATATTGAAAAAGACATTAAATTTTTCAGATCTTATATAATGTGACTAAGATTATTTATATCATATATTGCAATTATTATACGATAATATACAATATATTTATGCCAAACTTCTATGAAATATTAAAACTTAAAAAAGATGCAACACAACCGGAAATTAAATCTGCATTCCGTCGTTTAGCCAGACGTTACCATCCGGATGTAAATCCTGGTGATGAAAAAGCAGAGCAAAGATTTAAGGAAATTTCACAGGCACATGAAGTGTTAGGTGATCCGAATAATCGATCAGCCTATGATAAATATGGAGATAAATGGCAGCAAGCCGATCAGCTTGAAGAAATGGAAAAACGTAATAACAATTTTGCTTTCAATCGTTTTTCCCGTGGAAATATCAACCAGTCATTTAGTTTCGACGGAGACCTTTCAGGCTTATTTAGTGGCACAAATGGTTTTGATTCATTATTCCAGCGTACCAACAATCGATCACGTGGTGCAGATTTAGAACAGCAAATTAATATCACTTTAAAAGAATCTTATAACGGTACTACGCGAAAAATATCTTTATCCCAAAACGTGCAAAACAGTTCATCCATAGAAGTTAATATCCCCAAAGGCGTCACACAAGGTCAACGCATAAAAATCACTGGTAAAGGACAGCCTGGAAGAAACGGTGGCAATGCAGGAGATCTAATTCTAATCACTAACTTAGAACATAATGCAGTATTCAGTAGAGATGGAAATAACCTTCGTGTTCGTGCTGACGTTATGATGACTGATGCAATACTAGGTACAGAAATCCATGTACCAACACTAAAAGAAAAAAATCTAGTACTTAATCTGCCTCCCATGACTCAAGCTGGACGTATCTTTCGCTTAGCTGGTCAAGGCATGCCAATAAAAGAATCAGGATTCGGTGATCTTCTCGTAGAAATAAGAATTGTTATTCCAAATGAATTAAGTGATGCACAAAAAGAACTATTTAAAAAAATACATAATTTACAAGATGAATCTTTGGGAAATGAGAAAAAATGACTAACCAAATTAACTATATTCCATTAAATGAGCCTGTATTTCAGATTTCAATTGTCTCCCAAATGATAGGGTTGCACCAACAAACCATCCGATCATACGAACGCATCGGACTAGTACAACCACATCGTACTGCTGGCAATACACGTCTTTTCTCACATGCAGATGTCGACAAATTACGCACAGTGACTAGGCTAGTCAACGATTTAGGCATCAATCTTGCAGGGGTTGATGTCATCATGCGCTTAAGTGCACAAATTGAGAAATTACAAAGTGAAATCAATAAAAAAGAAAAAGAAAACAGACGTCTTAGAAAGCAATTACAGTAACCAATCGTCAGTATTGTTGAAAGGACCACAAAATGATGCGTCAAGACAGATTCACTGAACAAGCACAGGCAGTATTACAAGCATCGCAAGAGATGGTACGCCAAACACGACACCCACAGTGGGATGTCGAACATGTTTTTCTATCCTTAGTGCAATTAAAGGATGGATTAGCGCAAGAGATCTTACAAAAAACAGGGATCAACCCTGAATCACTTGGGAGTGCAATTAAAAAACAATTGGAAATTGTTCCTAAATTGGGTGGTGATGTTGTTCAAATATACACGACTCCCCGTGTAGTTGGACTACTAGAACGGGCAAATGCAGAAGCAGAAAGATTACAAGATGAATATGTCGGAGTAGAGCATTTATTGATAGCCATTGCAGATGAACGCGAAGGAGATTCTGCAAAAATTCTTAACGAATTTGAAATCACTAAAGAACGAATTTATCAAGCACTCCGTGATATCCGTGGTTCAGCTAGAGTAGATTCACCAAATGCTGAATCAAATTATCAAGCTTTAGCAAGGTTTAGCATAGACCTGACTGAATTAGCACGTACTGGACAACTAGATCCTGTAATAGGTAGAGCTGTCGAAGTTGATCGACTTATGCAAGTTCTTAATAGAAGAACAAAAAACAACCCTGCATTAATCGGTGAAGCTGGAGTTGGGAAAACTGCAATCGTTGAAGGACTTGCACAAAGAATCATAGAGGGAGATGTACCAGACAGACTTCGCGATAAAAAAATTATGTCACTCGATATTGGGCAATTGATAGCAGGTTCAAAATTTCGTGGTGAATTCGAAGAACGTTTACAAGGAGTGATGAGAGAGGTTAAGGAATCAGGCGGAGAAATTATTCTTTTTATCGATGAACTACATCAAGTGGTTGGAGCTGGCGGAGCAGATGGTGCAATAGATGCTAGCAACATGATGAAACCAGCTTTGGCAAGAGGAGAATTAAGAGTAATTGGTGCGACAACATTAGATGAATATCGAAAAAATATTGAGGAAGATCCTGCACTCGAAAGAAGATTTTCACCCGTCTATGTAGAAGAACCTTCAACAGAAGACGCTGTAGCAATATTAACGGGTATACGATCAAAATACGAAGAGCACCATGGCCTTAAAATAAAGGATGAGGCTATCCAAAGTGCTGTGTACCTTAGTCAACGCTATATCACGGAAAGACATCTCCCTGACAAGGCAATCGATCTGATAGATGAAGCATCATCAAGATTAGTCATCCAAAATGAATCTATGTCTCCTGAGTTACGCAATTTAAAATATCAAGTCGATGAAATAAATCATCGACTTGATATTGCCGCGCAGCATGAAAATTTCGAAGAGGCTGCACAGTTGAAGCAAGAGCTACTTAATCTACAAAGTACCTATACAAAACAAAGGGATGATTGGAAATTTCAAAAAGGTGTTTCGGACGATGTTGGAGAATCAGATATTGCTACTCTCGTAGCACAAATGACAGGAATTCCTGTAAATAAAATGTTAGAAGAAGAAGCTTCCAAACTAATTCAAATGGAACAGGCTTTACATGAAAAAATTATAGGTCAAGACCGAGCAATTTCTGTACTATCTGATGCTATCCGAAGAGCTAGAAGTGGATTGAAAGACCCTAGCCGTCCAATAGGTTCCTTCGTTTTTGTGGGTCCAACTGGTGTAGGCAAAACTTACTTAGCAAAAGCCCTGGCAGAATATCTTTTTGATGACGCTGAAGCATTAATACGACTTGATATGTCTGAATATCAAGAATCACATACAATCTCACGTCTCATAGGAGCACCCCCTGGATATGTAGGATACGATCAAGCAGGTGAGTTAACAGAATCTGTAAGAAGAAGACCTTATCAAGTCATACTATTTGATGAGATAGAAAAGGCACACCCTGATATTTTCAATACGCTGCTACAGGTAATGGACGATGGTCGATTGACAGATGCACGCGGTCGCACAGTAAACTTTCGAAACACAGTAATTATCCTTACTTCTAATTTAGGGACATCGCAACGTCAAGAAAGCATCGGATTTCGACGTACCACATCAGATAGTGATCATGACTCTATGGTTCTTTCTATAGAAAATGCCCTTAAAAGTGCATTCCGACCTGAATTCATTAACCGCATTGACGATATAGTGGTCTTTGAACCCTTAACAGAACCTGAAATAGCAAAAATTGCTGACCTCATAATAGATGAAGTAAAAGCTCGATTATTAGAAAGAAGTGTAACCTTTGCTATATCTGAAATAGCAAAAAATGAACTTGTTCGAGAAGGTTATGATCCGAATTTTGGAGCCAGACCTTTGAGAAGGATTGTTGAAAGACGAATTGAAAATCCTCTCGCAAAGCGAGTACTATCTGGAGAATTTTTAGAAGGCGATCAAATTAATGTCGATTATTTAGATGATAATTTTACTTTTACTCGTGAGCCGGGCGAAATCGATATCGAATCAGTAGAAGTAGAACCTATAGAAATATAAAATTTGCTTCAGCAAATTCTCAAGTGGAATTAATCTGACACACATTGTACGAAAGGTCATCATATGTCGCATTGGAGAGAATCAATAAATTCATGGGGTGGAATTCCAGTAGCCGTTGCATTTGTTGCGATCGTTGGTTTCATTGTTGCCGTCATCATGTTCAGTATAAGTGGGGCAAATGAAGAATCATACAAAGCAAAGATATATGAGAATGCAGAAGGTCGAGTACTAGGAATATCTGGAGCACCCGTACGAATTATTGAATTCGGTGATTTACAATGCTCACACTGTAAAACTTTTCACGATGACATAGCACCAAAAATAATAGAAGATTTTATTTCTTCTGGAATTGCGACATTGGAATTTAGACATCTTGCATTCCTGGGCCCAGAATCAATATTAGCCGCAACTGCAGCAGAGTGTGCTCTAGAACAGGAACATTATTGGGATTACATCGATCTGTTGTTTTTTAAACAAAACCCCAATAGCAAATCAACATTTTCTACTACAAATTTAAAGAAATATGCACGTGAATTGGAGAATCATTACCCCAATTTTGATGTAATGCAATTTGATTCATGTTTGAATTCTCTAGAAAAAAGAGAACTTGTAATCAATATGAGTGAAGATGCTCTCAGATTAGGTTTTTCATCTACTCCCACCTTTTTGATCAATGGAATCCCTTTCAGCAATAGTGGACAATATGAGACATTTCGTACTGCAATAGAAAGTGCAGCAAAAAAATAAATTTATTCAAATAAGAACACTGTTCGGAACCTAATATAAGAAGTATCATAACGCTGTAATAACGAAAGTACACAATGACAAATATCACTGAAAGTAGAGTAGACACGTTGAATTTTAATTCCGAAACGAAAACATTGGATATTACATTTAATGATTTAAATATCCTTTCTACTGGTGGAGTAGATGTATTAGTACTCAATTTAAATGAATGGAATAGCGATATCCCATTTTACTTAGAGATTGACCAGCGCCTTTTTGCACTACAACCATCTAATACTCATCTTGTTTCTGGACATGGAGCACAACTCCCAAATTGGATTACAAATGAAGAATCAGAGGGTCGATTGACCATACTTGTGGAACGAAATGAAAGATATTTGGTGTACATCCATGACACTCTGGCAATAGATGAAGATGAAGATGAAGATGATGAGACTATAGTGGAAGAAAGTACTGAAGAAACGTCAGAGTAAAGTACATTTTTACAGGCAGAAAATCAGATGCCATTCCCGTAACAAAGATTTCATTAACAAACTGTCTAGCGGAGAGGAAAGCATAACAATTGCATCCTCGTCATTGTCACGATAGTACCTCGGCAATTCTCCAATTTTTTTAAATCCAAAACGCTTATATAAATTTTGTGCAGCAAAATTGGATTTTCTAACCTCAAGAACTATTGACTGCATATCGGCTGATCTTGCTAATCCAAAACAATTGATTAGTAATATCGAACCAATACCAATTTTTTGAAACGTAGGTAAAACAGCTAACGTAACTAAATGCAATTGATCTTTCATAAACCAAACACCTGCAAACCCTAATATTTGATTTTGCTGTTCATCATCAACTATTTCCGCGATCAGATATTCGGAAAATCCATTCACCAATTCTTCTTCAAACGTTCTACGTGACCAGAAATCTGTACTATAGGCTTCATGTTCAATATCTCGAACATGATCTAAGTCAAATTCTGTCATTAAGCGAACATTTATTTTTATATTGCTTTGTAAAGATTGAAACATTGTTCTTGATACCTTCGACTATGAGAACGACAATAAATACAAAACTTTCCTAGACTATTTACAGTAATACAAAATAACATTGCTGTGGAGGACATCATGAGTCAACGTTCAGGACCTTTATCATCAAGTCATACAGAAGAGGATCATCCTGAACAAACTCTCAGGCCAAGAAATCTTTCAGATTATTTCGGACAAGAAAGAATTAAGGAAAGCTTAAAAATTTCAATTGCAGCAGCGAAAAAAAGAGAGGAAGCGCTAGATCACGTATTATTTCACGGACCACCAGGGTTAGGAAAAACAACATTAGCAATGATCCTTGCTTCAGAAATGGGTGTCTCGATTCGTATTACATCTGGACCTGCAATAGAACGAACAGGCGATCTTGCTTCACTGCTTACAAGCCTTCAGCCTGGCGATCTGTTGTTCATAGACGAGATCCATCGTCTACCTTTATCAGTCGAAGAAGTACTCTATCCTGCCATGGAAGATTTTGCTGTCGATCTCATTTTAGGCAAAGGACCAAAAGCACGAGATGTTCGACTCAAACTCAACTCGTTTACGCTTGTTGGAGCCACAACAAGATATGCACTAATATCACAGCCTTTGCGTGATCGATTCGGTTCAGCATATCGTTTAGATTTTTATGATGAGTTAGCTTTGTCCAAAATTATAAACAGATCTGCCAATGTACTAAATTGTAAAATTGATGATGCTGGAGTGATCGAAATCGCCAAAAGATCGAGAGGAACAGCACGTGTCGCGAATCGACTATTAAGAAGAGTACGAGATTATGCAGAAGTAAAATCAGATGGGAATATTACTGCCGAAATTGCCATTGCATCCCTCGCACAATTAGAGATAGACAACTTAGGGCTCGATCAAATGGACAGAGAATTAATTAAAGTCATGGCAGAGCGTTTTAACGGTGGCCCTGTTGGTCTGGATACATTATCAGCAGCTATATCTGAAGAATCAGACACCATAATGGACGTTTACGAGCCTTATTTACTAAAATTAGGATTCATACATCGCACCCCCAGAGGGCGAACTCTCACCAGATATGCATATGAACACATGGGCATCGAACCGAATAACAATGAATTACAACAGCAGTTAATTTAGGTAATCGATATTTAGAATTATCTTGCACGTATAATCGAATATGTAACTCGTCCTACTGCAACCAATCTATCCTGTTCATCTTTCACATCGACTTGGACAAAAGAGAATGCACGACTTTGTCTTAAGAGAGTAGGCTTGGCTACAATATGACCTTTTGCAGGGCCCAAGAATGTAACATTCAGATCAATAGTAGCTTGACCAGCCCAAGTAGCATCATCTTCTTGCTTCAATGTTGAAGTCATCGCACCTGCGGCTGCATCTATAAGAGAGCCAATAGCGCCACCATGTATTATTTCTGGCAAACGTGTACCCAATTCAGGACGCATTGAAAGTCCTAATCTAATATCACCTTGCACTGCACTTTCAACTTCAATGCCTAGTAAGCCCCAGTAGGCAATACTCTCTGGTGCAATCAAGTCAAACAATTTAGAATCAATATTTTTTTCTACCATATCGCTTAGCTACTTTCTTATTTTTAGCCACTTCGCAACAAAAATAACTTTATCGAAAAAAAGCAATTTTATATTCATCAGTCTTTCATTTATTGTGTCAATTGGCATTCGCAAATGTCATCTTGTAGAGATCAGCATATGCACCATCAAGTTGCATTAATTCATCATGATTACCAATTTCTACAATTTTACCTAACTGCATCATAACAATACGATCAGCATTACGAATTGTAGAAAGCCTATGCGCGATCACAAAAGATGTTCTACCTTGCAACATTGTTTCCAAAGCACGCTGTATAAGTTTTTCTGTTTGCGTATCAACATTTGCAGTTGCTTCATCAAGAATTAATATTCGAGGGTCTGCAACTAAAGCTCTCGCAAAAGCAATAAGCTGACGCTGGCCTACTGATACATTACGACCACGTTCATGCAAAATAGTCGAATAATCTGCAGGTAATTGAGAAATAAAGTCATCAGCTCCTACAGCCTTCGCAGCAATCTCAACTTCCTCGTTAGTGGCATTTAAGCGCCCATAACGAATATTTTCTCTTATACTTCCTGAAAATAAATATGGCTCTTGTAAAACCACGCTCATTCGAGACGTTAAGGAAGCTCTTTGAATAGAACGAAGATCATGACCATCAATCAATATTTCACCTTGTTGTATATCATAAGAACGATTCACTAGGGCAGTTACAGAAGTCTTTCCAGCACCTGTATGACCTACAAGAGCAATGGTTTCACCTGCAGAAACATGCAAATCAAATTTTTCAAGGACTGGAATACCGGCAATATAACTGAAATCTACATCACAAAAATCAACTCTTCCCTCGATATCAGCTAATACAATAGCTTCTGGGGGATCAACAATTTCAGGTTGAGTATCGAGTACTTCAAAAATTCTGTGTGCACCAGCCATCGCTCTTTGCAACATGGTATATTGCAAAACAATGTCACGGACTGGATTGAAAAAACGTTGAATATAAAGTGTGAAACCTAATGCCAATCCAGCAGCCGCTGGCGCATCTATAACACCATTAAAAGCTCTATAACCTATAACAAATAAAACTAAACAAGTAGCAGTTGCAGATAATATTTCAACCACAGGCATCACAGATGCTTGTAGTTCTGCAGCTTTTAGATTCATAACTTTATTTTGATTATTTAATTTTTCAAAATCATCAAAATTCTTTGGTTCCCGAACCATCGATTGTACGACGCGGACACCTGAAACGTTTTCATTAATATTTGCATTAACTATCGCTATTGCTTGGCGAACTCGAATAAAAGCTCTGGCAGCAAATCTTTGCCAAAACAACATAAAGAAAAATAAAATAGGAACAACGATTAGAGCCAAAATAGCTAATACAGGGTCGAGTGCAGCAACTAGAACGATAATAATAATCAGACCAATAATATCTGCTAAAACATTCAAAAATCCTGACGTCATTAGCTCCTGAAGAGTAACGACATCACTGGTAACTCTGGACATTAAACGTCCAACTTCCTCCCTATCATAAAAGCTAAGCGAAAGTTTATTTAAGTGAGCAAACATATCACTACGCAAATCACGCAACATATGATGGCCAATATATCCAGTGAATAATCTTTGTGCCATTGCAGCAAAAAACATAACAACAGCAAGTACCACCACTACAATTCCAAAGAATTGAGTATCTGCAACTGCACGATCAAAAGACTCTGGAGTACCTTCGATTATTGCGCTTCCAATACGTTCGATTGCTAAAGCCATAATAAATGGTGGTGCATAAGATGCTGCTGAAAAAATAATCATTGAAATAATTGCGCCGAGAGCTTTCCATTTATGCGGAGTAATAAATGGTAGAAGACGTTTAATTAACCCTAAATCATATACTTTCCCGAGCTCATCATAATCCCAACCATCAATACCTCGACGGTTGATCATATCAACCTGTGAACCACGGCCACGCCTCTGATTAGGTGTGTTACCCTGGCTCCAACCACCTGCACCGCCACCAGCCCAATAAGCCATTAGCTGATCCTCGTTTCATCTTCTAAAACCATGGCAGATTCTTCCTGATCCCGTAATTCGAGATCGTATATTTGTCTATAAAAACCCATCCCATCCAATAAGGTCTGATGCGTACCTTGTTCGACAATTCTGCCGTCTCGCATAACTAAAATTTGATC
>CEQM01135679.1_pt1 | contig 10913 bp, 7 predicted proteins | sample 531111 | NCBI WGS metagenome assembly CEQM01 (sample SAMEA2621278, study PRJEB7988) | marine metagenome | biome: marine biome (ENVO:00000447); feature: deep chlorophyll maximum layer (ENVO:xxxxxxxx); material: "saline water (ENVO:00002010), including plankton (ENVO:xxxxxxxx)" | depth 120 m
TGAACAATGAATCGATAGCGATCTGACTACGAAGTTCTTGTCCCCTTCTGATGATTTCTAGGGCTTCAGTCTGGTTCCAAGCCCGATTGCTCTGACCTAGGATTAACGAAGGTATAGAGGTACAAACGACAACTGCGAGTAGGATCGTGACACTTTCTCTATGTTTGAAACCTAGCAGGGCGGCCAAGGATTTTTAGATGTGGTTGCCGCCCCAGAATCCAGACAAAGATTCCCCGTGGGGGCTGTCCCGAAGTTTTTCAAAGGCTCTATTTCGAATTTGCCTGATCCTTTCGCGTGTCACTCCTAGGAGAGCTCCGATTTCCTCTAGTGTCCTTTCCTCTCCGTCGTCTAGGCCATAGTACAGGTAAAGAATCTTCCTCTCCCTTTCGGTCAGGTATGAGTCGAACATTCCCTCGAGGAAGGTTCTTCGTGCCATAGACTCTACATCTTCTTCGATATCAGTTCCTGTGGTGGCAGAAAAACGTTCTCCAAAACTGGCACTGTTCCCATCACTTCGATCAACGGGCGCATCCAGACTCAATTCGCTAGCCGCCACACGACGTAAAGCTCGAATTGTTTCGACTGGCTCTTCCATTTCCCTAGCGAGTTCTTGGATGGTCGGTGATCGTCCAAGTTGTTGCCGCAGGGCGATATCGATCCGTGACAGCCTTGCCAAGTTTGAATTTTGGTTGAGAGGGATACGCACTGAGCGAGTCTGTTCCGCTAGTGCCTGGAGAACAGTCTGACGAATCCACCAGACTGCGTAGGATATAAACTTGACACCTTTGTCAGGGTCAAATTTTTTAACTGCTTTAAGTAATCCTTCGTTGCCAATACATACCAGTTCGGCTAGGCCGAGTCCTCTGCCTTGGTATTTTTTTACATATGAAATGACAAATCGGAGATTGGCAGTTACGAGTCTTTCGGCTGCTTCTTTATCACCAGTACGGGCAGCATGAGCCAGCGCTCGCTCCTCAGCCGCGTTCTGTATGAGGGGGTATTTTTCAACATCTTGAAGGTATTGATCGAAAGAATCTAAACCTCTGGAAGTCGAAAACATGTTTAGCAAATACCTCGGTCTAAAAGTCAGTATGAAACTAAGTATCTTTCTATCTGCGCCTGCCCGATATCCCTAATCGAAAAGCTACTCCGAACCTCGGCTAGCTCTGATTGGGGGATAAAACCTATAAGAAATCGTTCTTTGAGTCAAAGGCGATTTTTTGTCATTTGGCCGGCAACTTTGCCGACCAGCTTAGATTTAAAGTGGAGTTTTGTATGGGTTAAATATCGGTCTACTTAAACTCTAGCAGTCTATGCTCAAAAAGATGAAGAAGAGCTTGAGATGAGCTTTAGGCCACCACCCACCCGTCGGCTTCTTCTCATTTCGTCGTCTTCAAAACCTCTGAGAAAGCCGAGCATCTCATATGCTGTGATCCGGAAGGTGGGGCTGGAGAAAGCGGTGGGGCCATTTATGGGCACAGCCACGTCTATCCTGACCACATCCTTGGAACCACTGGGTAGCCCTATTCTTATACCTGCTCCAGCTGAAGCTTGGAGTCCCGAATCAGAACCAAAAGGCACATCACCAGCCCACATCGATCCTAGGTCTACGAACCCAGTCATCCCTATGTCCATCAGTCCGTCTCCAGGTGACCCCAGGTAGATTCTATCTTCGATAGTGGCTAACAATAATTTGGCGCCTGGGGTATAGCCTAAACGATATCCCCTCAGCGTGGAGAATCCTCCGAGGCTCAGTTGAAATGGTGTAGTGGTTTTCCACCCACCAGACCCTGAGATTCTGGTAAATAGGGTATGACGAGGAGTAACCTCGGGCTTCCAGGATGCATAAAAATCAAATTCCCCTAGAAGATCATTCCAGCCTGATTGCGACGAATCTGCAATTTTCCTCCCTTGCAGGGCAAATGATGAGGTTAGAATCCATCCTCCTGGTGCGATTGCTCCATATCCACGCAGGCTGAAAAAAAGATCTTTTTCATTCTGCATGTCATTAGTTGATAGAAAACTGACACCTTTTCCTACGGTCAGATCGAATTCTCTTCCTACAGGGATATCCAAGGATCCTTTGAGACCGTTTAGGCCATTCCTCTTTACGTACTGAATGTTTCTTTGGCCCAAAATAAGGTTGACTCGAGTGACTCCTTGATCTTGTATTTGGTGTTTTAATGACTGTGTTATTGGCTCAGGAGCCTTTTCAAAGGTTGAAAAATCGCGGTCTCGAATCACTTCGGTGCCCGTTGAAAAGTTATCGAAACTCAGTTCTTGTCTTGAAATTCCAATCCCAAAGAGGGTCCATCCCCCAGGCTGTCCAGATCTACCAGCAAAGCTTATTTCCCCCGATCTCTGTCTGAGTGGCTGTAGGGCGTGCGAGTAACCTTGATTGTCGGGCAGATAGTATGCGAATACGTCTTCCCTCAGGAGTATTGATTGTTTTGATGAAACACGACCTATTTCGGCCAGGAATGGATAGGAAAGATCTTGTTCGAAGAAAGTTCCTATACGCGTCTCTCCGCCTTCGATTTTTGTTCCCCAGTTACTGCCGAGCAAGCGTTTGGATTCAATTCCAACTCCTATATCTTTTCTCTCTCTTAGCTTGCGGTAGAATCCTCGAACGGCTAGGCCTTGACCAAAGAGATTTTCTTCCGCGACACTCCCTCCAGTAAATTCAAACCCTTCCTCTAAGCTAGTTCCTAAACTTATCTGCAAGGTCCACCGGTCTTGGGTTTCGACTAATACACCCTTGGAGCCATCGGTTTCGTTATAGCTTCTTACATCGGCTGATGCTAAAAAGTCTAGTTCTCTGAGTCTCCTTTCAGATTCCGCGAGTAGAAACTGACTGTGGCAGTCTCCTTCCGAGAAGAGAAGCTGCTTCCGTAAAAACGTTTCATCCGTTTCGGCGTGTAGCCAGTTTCCGAACCTATATAATTTAGATGGCGGATCTGCTTCCTCGTCTGATCCCTGACCGACATCGAAGACTGGTTTGCTAGCTATGGAAATCGACGAGATGGGCCCTTCGGGACATAGTTGTCCCTGTAAGGTCGGTGGGGCATGAAAACCTTTAAAACAAAGGAAAACCAGAATAGCTATAGTTCGCCATTGTAATGATCTATTTTTCACGGTTCTTGACACTCTCTAGTTTGTTGCTAAAGTAGCCGATTACTCGAGTTTAATTTTAAGCTCTCGTTCCCAGAGTAAGGTAACATGTTATATCTTAGGGTGATTAATCTAACATGAGGAAAAAGATACATGTCGACTGATGATGGAGAGTGGCAATCAAGGAAATATGAGCGAGAGAAAAGCCTGTCCAGATTGCTAGAAAATAATAGAACATATCGGAACCTAACTCCTTCTCAATTATGTGATGAAGCTATCGCTAGAGGGGAAGGAAGGTTGACCCACCAGGGGGTTTTCACCGCTGTAACAACTCCACACTGCGGCAGATCTCCTAATGATAGATTTACAGTGAGGGAGTCCTCCACTGCTGACCATATCGACTGGGGCTCAGTAAATGTTCCGTTCGAAGAGGAAAACTTCTTTTCTTTACGAGAGGAAATTCTTCAATATTTGGACGGCCGTGATCTGTTCGTGCAAGATGCTCGTGCGGGGGCACATCCTGACCTTGGCATTAATGTACGGGTTGTCACGCATAATGCGTGGCATTGTTGGTTCGCCCACAACATGTTTTTGAGGCTTTCCCAGAATCAATTAGAGACTTTCAATCCGAATTTTACCGTTCTGCATGCACCAGGGTTTGAAGCTGACCCTGAAAAACACGGAACAAATTCGGGCACCTTTATCGTAGTGAATTTAAAGGAAGGGGAGGTTCTAATAGGAGGGTCTAACTATGCTGGCGAAATAAAGAAATCTATTTTTTCTGCCCTGAACTATATGTTGCCAGATCAAGATGTTCTGCCCATGCACTGTTCTGCAAACCTAGGGCGTAATGGTGATTCAGCTCTCTTTTTCGGGTTATCAGGAACGGGAAAGACCACCCTTTCGGCCGATCCTTTACGTAATCTGATTGGTGACGATGAACATGGTTGGGGAGCGGACGGGATCTTTAATTTTGAGGGAGGCTGTTACGCAAAAACCATCCGACTGACTCCAGAGAGTGAGCCCGAGATATACAAAACAACCGAAATGGTCGGAACGATACTTGAAAACGTTGTTTTAAATGAGAACTCTAGTGAACCAGATTTCGATGACGGAACTATATCCGAAAATGCAAGAGCATCTTATCCGATTGAGTATATACCGAACGCTGTGGTTTCTGGAATGGCGGGACATCCAGAAAATATAGTTTTTCTGACCGCCGATGCATTTGGCGTGTTACCACCCATTTCTATCCTGACATCAGAGCAGGCAATGTACCATTTTTTGTCGGGGTATACCGCGAAAGTCGCTGGCACTGAGAGGGGTATTAACGAACCTAGGGCAACCTTCAGTGCCTGCTTTGGCGCTCCTTTCCTTCCTCGGTCTCCATCGGAGTATGCTAGGATGCTAGGCAGACTGTTGGAAGAACACGGAACTCAAGCCTGGTTGGTAAACACTGGCTGGAGTGGAGGGGGATACGGTGTAGGTGAGCGAATAAAACTTTCGTATACAAGGGCAATGGTGAGAGCAGCCGTCGGTGGCGATTTAAGTGAAGTAGCTGTACAGGAAGATCCAGTATTTGGTTTGAGTATGCCAGTTACTGTGGCAGGAGTGCCAAGTGAGGTGTTGAATCCACCTGATGCCTGGAAACATGCTTCAGATTACCACAATGCTGCTTCAGATCTAGCCCAAATGTTCAAAGACAATTTTGATCGACTTGGACCTGAAATTCCATCAAAAATAAAGCAAGCAGGTCCCAAATGATCACAGCTACAAACAGAACTTGGTTACGCTAACAGTCAGGTAAAAGATAAACTTCAGCTCTTGGTTGATTTTATGAAAAAATCCTTCTGGTTAATGAAAAGCGAGCCCGATGTGTACTCTATCGATGATTTGATTGCTGATGGGAGAACTCATTGGGATGGGGTAAGAAATTATCAGGCTCGTAACAATATGATGAAAATGGCAGTCGGAGATGAGGTACTTTACTATCACAGTAGGCAAACTCCTCCAGCGGTAGTCGGGCGAGCAAAAGTTGTAAGGGAATTCTATCCAGACTTTACTCAGTTTGATGAGGAATCCAGCTATTTCGACGCTCGATCAAGTGAAGAAAATCCCAGATGGCAAATGGTAGATGTTGAATTTGTAGAGAAATTTGACTCAGAAATAAGCTTAACGGAGATCAAGGAGCAAAAGCCATTGGCTGATATGGTCCTAGTTAACAATTCGCGTTTATCTGTGCAGCCAGTGTCGAAAAAAGAATTTGACTGGATTTTACAAATGAGTCAGTCACAAAGTTAGTTGTAGTACTGGTTAGGAAGAAGGTAGCCGAGGCAATTGAAATATGAAAAACACTAATCCTGAATTAGAATCACAAGCTCAAGTCGACACTGTTGGTCATTTCATAAATGGAAAAATCGTTTCTGGCTCTGAGGACACCCAGGTAGTTTATAATCCAGCTGACGGAAGCGTGCTTCGTGTGGTTAAAATGGGCACGGACCAAACAGTGAAGATGGCTGTCGAGGCAGCCGAAGCAGCCTTTCCAGCATGGAGGGAAATGCCTCCTGGAAAGAGATCACGGGTCATGTTTCGATTCAAGTCTTTACTAGAAGAAAACTCAGAAAGGTTGGCCAGGATCATCAGTGAGGAGCATGGTAAAGTTCTGGATGATGCCATGGGAGAAGTGCAGAGGGGTATTGAAAATGTAGAGTATGCCTGTGGAGCTCCAGAATTACTTAAAGGCCAATATAGTAAGAATGCTGGGCCCGCTATCGATAGTTGGGTTGAGTTCCAGCCATTGGGTGTTGTCGCAGGCATAACGCCCTTCAATTTTCCAGCGATGGTTCCAATGTGGATGTTTCCAATCGCTTTAGCCTGCGGAAACACTTTTGTTCTGAAGCCTTCTGAAAGGGACCCAAGCGCTTCAATGGTTCTGGCTGAGCTACTTACAGAAGCCGGGCTGCCACACGGAGTTTTCAATGTGGTAAATGGTGGGAAAGAGGCAGTTGATGCTCTTTTGAATGATACAAGAGTGGAGGCGGTAAGTTTTGTGGGGTCTACACCCATCGCAGAGTATATCTATCAGACAGGGACAGCTAATGGAAAACGCGTTCAAGCCTTAGGAGGCGCAAAGAATCACGCTGTCGTCATGCCAGACGCGAATACAGAAACTGCAGTAAATGCATTAATGGGTGCTGCATTTGGATCAGCAGGGGAGCGCTGTATGGCAATTTCAGTAGCAGTCGCTGTAGGAGAAGACACGGCTGACAAACTAATCCTAGGCTTGAAGAAACGTTTAGGAACTTTAAAGGTAGGTTCTGGATGCTCCCAAAATGTTGACATGGGACCGTTGGTTACAAGGGAGCATAAGGCTAAAGTAGCTGGCTATGTTGATCGCGGCGTTGAGGAAGGAGCTTCGTTGGTTGTGGATGGAAGAGATATCGAAGTGGAAGGACTCGAAAGCGGCTTTTTCTTGGGAGCTTGTTTGTTTGATCATGTCAATTCAAAGATGAGTGTTTATACAGACGAAATATTTGGTCCGGTCTTGTGTGTTGTTCGAGTAAAAACACTCCAGGATGCGATGGAGTTAATTGATGACCATGAATATGGCAATGGAACTTGTATCTTCACTAGAGACGGGGAAGTGGCTCGGTATTTTACCGATCATATCAAGGTGGGCATGGTGGGAGTTAATGTAGCCTTACCCGTTCCAGTGGCATCACACAGTTTTGGAGGGTGGAAGAGATCCCTATTCGGAGATTTGGCGGCATATGGTCCAGACGGAGTGCGTTTTTACACCCGGAGGAAAACAATCACCCAACGTTGGCCCTCGTCCGCCGGGGATGGAGAGGACATAAGGTTTGCTTTTCCTAGTAATAACTAGTTACCTGGGGAGTCACCTAGAACCCTAGTCGTTGTTGCTTAGAATCCGATTAGATCTAGTAGATGTAGACGCTTTACAATATAAAACGGGGTGCTATGACTATGTCGCACGACCAGGATGTGTTGAATGTGCAAGATGAGTTTATCTTTCCTGCAGTAAGGCCACTATACGAAAATCCATTGGTACTTACCGAAGGCCAAGGGGTGAGGGTTAAGGATATAGATGGAAGGGAATACTTGGATATGTTCGCTGGCATTCTCACGACTTCGGTTGGTCACTGCAACTCAAAGGTGGTTGCTCGTATGAGTGACCAATTAAAGAAACTAGGACATACTTCCACCCTGTATGTGACAAAACCACAAGTCGAAGCGGCTAGACTTCTAGCATCGATCGCACCAGGAAAACTCAGTCAGACATTTTTTACTAATTCTGGAACTGAGGCCATAGAATCTGCGATTCAGATGGCTTTCGTGCATACAGGCCGCAGTGAAGTCATAGGCCTCCGCCAGTCTTATCATGGCAGAAGTTTCATGACGAGCAATTTGACGGCTGTAGGTTCTTGGCGTCCACTAGCGACGTCGTTTCCGGGCATCAAACATGTGCAGACACCCTACCCATACAGGTGTCCATATAAACAGCCCTGTGATGCCAGTTGTACCGAGAAGTTTGCGAATGACATAGAGGATGTTATTCGGACAACCACTAATGGTAAGCCGGCAGCATTTATAGCTGAATCCGTAATGGGTGTGGGTGGCTACATAGTTCCTCCTGAAGGATATTTTGAGAGGGCGGCAGAGATAATAAGATCCTATGGGGGTTTATTTATTTCTGATGAGGTGCAGTCTGGATTTGGTCGTTCAGGTGATCATTGGTTTGGGATTGAGCACTCCAACGTAGAGCCAGATATCATGGTCATGGCTAAAGGAATAGCTAACGGAGCTCCAGTTGGTGCTATGACGACGCGCCCAGAGATCGCAGATTCATGGCAGTCTAAAACCATTTCTACTTTCGGAGGCAACCCAATCTCTATGGCTGCTGCAAGTGCTACCATGGAGGTCATGATAGAAGAAAATGTTCCTGCAAGGGCCTCAGAACAGGGAGGCCAGCTCCTAGAGGGTCTCTTAAAGTTTAAAGATGAATTTGATTGGATTGGAGATGTGCGAGGGAAAGGATTAATGCTTGGCCTTGAATTAGTAGAAAACAAGGAGGAGAAAAAACCATTTGCCAGTAAGGCGCAGGCATTGTTAGAGTCCTGTAGGGAAGAAGGACTTCTGGTAGGAATAGGAGGACTTCATGGTCATGTCATCAGGTTGGGACCTTCGTTACTTGTCACCGCAACTGAAATAGAAGAAGGACTTGAAAGGTTTGGGAGAGCCTGTCACAAATTGGGGGCTAGATAGTGGAATCTTCAGGGGGGATAGTCCTGGTACTAGGTTGCTATCTCCTTGTGTTGTTAGCCTTGGGGTTTTGGGGGTCTAGAGATTCAAAAAGTCTGGCAGGATACTATGTAGCTGGAAAGAAACTTCCGTCGTGGGTGATAGCGTTTAGCTCTACCTCAACCGGCGAAAGTGCTTGGTTGTTACTGGGTCTCACTGGTATGGGATATATGGTCGGCTTTCATGCCTTATGGGTTGTATTGGGGGAGTTTCTGGGTGTTTTAATTGCGTGGAAATATGTGGCCCGGCCATTCAAAGAATACACCGACCGGTATGATTCTATAACGGTCATGGACTATCTAGAAGCTAGATTTAGAGACAATAAACATGTCCTTAGGCTCGTCGGAACAGTCATAATCCTCAGTATGGTTACTGCCTATACTGCCGCACAACTGACAGCATCTGGCAAAGCTTTCAATTCCTTTTTAGGAGCCGATTATGCCACAGGTGTGACACTTGGTGCTGTGGTTATATTGTTCTATACGACAGTTGGTGGCTTTAAGGCTGTAGCTTATAGCGACCTACTTCAGGGAGTATTGATGTTTAGCTGTCTTTTACTACTTCCAGTTACGGGGATATTGGCATCTGGAGGGTGGGATTCTTTTATAGAAAATCTTCGTTTGCAAGACCCAGCTCTTTTGACTTTAATGGGGAGCGAAGGTTTCAATTTGACATCTGTGTTCAGTGCGATTGGGTTTGTTGCTATTGGATGTGCTTTTCTTGGTTCACCTCAGTTGCTTACTAGATTCATGGCAGCTCGTAGCCAGACGGACATCGTTAGAGGTGCCAGAATAGCAATTCCTTGCATCCTGGTTTTTGATGTTGGAGCAGTTTTTGCTGGCATGGCTGGCAGAGTTTTGTTTCCAGCTTTGACTGATCCAGAAACTGTTCTTCCTGTAATGAGTATAGAGCTATTTCCATCTATAGTAACGGGTTTGTTCTTGGTAACAGTCTTGGCAGCGATAATGTCTACTGTGGATTCACTGTTAATTCTAGCTTCTGCTTCAGTTGTCAGAGATGTTATTCAGCAGACCCTGAAACTAGCAATCCGAGAAAGGGTGCTTTCGCTGATCGGGAAATTAGTCACTGTGGTGATAGGTATTGTGGCGTTAGTAGCTGCGTTGATGGAAGTAAGGGCTATATTCTGGTTTGTTCTTTTTGCATGGTCAGGTATTGCAGCTGCTTTTACGCCCGCGATTATCTGTTCTCTATTTTGGGATAAAACCACCAAAGCTGGGGCGATAGGTGGGATGATATCAGGATTTGTAGCGACAATTGTATGGGTCCTTTTTTTCAAAGAAAGGTTTTTCGATCTCTATGAAATGATTCCAGGATTTATTGTTGGATTTGCGGTGGTTATTGGGGTGAGTTTGTTCGGTAGGCCTCCGCAAGGAGCGAAAGAGGAAATGACTTCAATCATGGTAGAAGCAAGGAAAAGTTGTTTTAGTAGAGAGGGGGTAAGGTAGGGGTTAGCAGGAAAATTGAAAAACTGAGAGAGGATTATGGAGTACTTTCGTGTTTTCTGAAAATTACGAGCAAGTCATTCGTGATCCTCTTTGGAACACTATTCGCTTGGACGAGCATGCTGTAAGAATAGTCAATACCCCAGCATTTCAGAGGCAGCGCTATATAAAACAATTGGGCTTTGCCCATCTGGTTTATCCAGGAGCAACACACACTCGTTTCGGGCATGCCCTTGGGGTATATCATTTGGCAAAAGTCGCTCTGGGGCACTTGAAGGGGTCTGGCCAGCTAAAGGGTGAAGCATTGGAAGAAGCCTGGCTGATACCCTATGCTGGCCTCCTACATGACATTGGTCATTACGCGTTTTCACATGCCCTAGAAGAACTCGAGGACAACTTTCTTCTGGGTGATCATGAGGCCGTAAGCGCTCGGTTTTTCGATTCAGCCCAGATGAAGCCAGTGCTAGAATTACTCGGAGAGACCGCAGGAGAGGATATTAATGCCCTTATTAGAAGTGAAAGTGCTAACCCATTGAGGGGGCTGGTTAGCGGAAGTCTTGATCTAGACAAGATCGAGTACCTCAAGAGAGATGCCCGCTTCTGCGGAGTCCCTTATGGTGAAGTGGATGTGGATAGATTGATTCAAGGAATGTTACTTCTTGAAGACCCAGTTTCAGGAGGCCTAGAAGTAGGTATTCACGAGAAAGCTGTTGCCGCACTTGAATCCCTTTTGTTTGCCAAGTATCAGATGTTCAGAAATGTTTATTGGCATCATGGTGTCAGATCTGCCTCTGCGCTCTACAAACGAATTGTGTATGAGGCTGTTGGAGCTGGCATGTTGACTAAAGAGGAATTAGTGGGTCCTACTGATGAAGAATTGATTTATGAAATTTACAGGAGAGCTAAGAGCCAGGATAGTGAGGTCGGCCACAGATTGACTTCTCGTTGGATACCGGCCTTGAAGGAACGTAAGCTTCCCAAGCGGATTATGGAGATCACTGCGGCCGAATTAGAGGGGCG
>CEQM01013906.1_pt1 | contig 10865 bp, 4 predicted proteins | sample 531111 | NCBI WGS metagenome assembly CEQM01 (sample SAMEA2621278, study PRJEB7988) | marine metagenome | biome: marine biome (ENVO:00000447); feature: deep chlorophyll maximum layer (ENVO:xxxxxxxx); material: "saline water (ENVO:00002010), including plankton (ENVO:xxxxxxxx)" | depth 120 m
GAGGTTAGTGAACTAACAACAATTTTGAAAGAAGAATATGGTATAGAACCAGCTGCTGCTGCGGTAGCAGTTGCTGCACCTGGTGCTGGTGATGCAGGTGCTGGTGGAGGAGAAGAAAAAACAGAATTTGATGTTATTTTAAAATCTGCTGGAGGATCCAAGCTAGCAGTTGTTAAATTAGTTAAGGAATTAACAGGAAAAGGACTTAAAGATGCTAAAGATTTAGTTGATGGCGCACCTGCTACTTTAAAAGAAGGTGTTACAACGGATGAGGCAAATGCAATGAAAGAACAATTAGAAGGAGCCGGAGCAGAAGTTGAGCTTAAGTAATAGGTTGCTAAAATACATTAAGTCATTTTTTGTTTAATGTAAAAGTATATACCTATACCAGTTTTGTTAGTTTACTAATTAATTTAAAATAATTGCTTTGATAAATAAAAATAGAATTCACTTTGGTGCATTTAGTGGTAATGTGGATTATCCAGATTTCCTTGATATTCAAATTAAATCTTTCCAAGACTTTTTTCAACTCGATACAGATGCTGAAAATAGAGATCAAGAAGGTTTATTTAAAGTTTTTAATGAAAATTTCCCAATTACTGATACTAGGAATCAGTTTGTTTTGGAATTTATTGATTATTTCATAGATCAGCCAAGATATACAGTCGAGGAATGTGTTAGTATGGGATTAACTTATAGTGTCCCATTAAAAGCTAGATTAAAATTATATTGCACAGATCCAGAGCATGAAGATTTTGAAGAAATTGTACAAGATGTTTATTTAGGAAATATTCCCTATATGACATCTAATGGTAATTTTGTCATTAATGGGGCTCAAAGAGTGTGTGTTTCACAGTTACATAGATCTCCAGGTGTATTTTTTGGACAATCTTATCATGCTAATGGTACAAAACTATATTCTGCACGTGTTATTCCTTTCAAGGGATCATGGATTGAGTTTTCTACTGACATTAATAATGTTATGTATGCCTACATTGATAGAAAAAAGAAACTTCCTGTAACAACTTTATTTAGGGCTATTGGATATGAGCATGACAAAGATATATTGGATATATTTGGTTTAGCAGATGAAATTAAAACAACTAAAAAAGAATTAAAAAAAGTAGTAGGAAAGAAATTAGCAGCAAGAGTTTTAAAAACATGGATAGAAGACTTTTCTGATGAAGATACCGGTGAAGTGGTTCATATTGAAAGGAATGAGGTCGTTATTGATCGAGATATAATTATTGAAAAAGAACATATACAGGATATCGTTGATTCGGGAGCTTCAACAATTTTAATTTATAAAGGTGTAGAATTGTCATCCCATTATGAAATTATTCATAATACATTTAGAAAAGATCCGACTAATTCAGAGAAAGAGGCTGTTGAACATATTTATAGACAATTAAGAAACGCAGAACCTCCAGATGAAGAAACAGCTCGAGGTATTATAGATAAATTATTCTTTTCTGAGACAAGATATAGTTTAGGTGAAGTTGGTAGGTATCGAATTAATAAAAAACTCAACATTACAGATAATCCAAATGATATTGTTCTTCGAAGTGAAGATATTATTTTGATTATTAAATATTTAATTGAGCTAATTAATTCAAAGTCAGATGTAGATGATATCGATCATTTGAGTAACAGAAGAGTGCGAACTGTTGGTGAACAATTATATAATCAATTTGGTGTAGGTTTAGCTAGAATGGCTAGAACTATTAGAGAACGAATGAATGTTAGGGATAATGAAGTATTTACACCAATAGATTTAATTAATGCAAAAACATTATCATCTGTTATTAATACATTTTTTGGGACTAATCAATTATCCCAGTTTATGGATCAAACTAATCCGTTAGCTGAAATTACTCATAAACGACGTTTATCTGCATTGGGTCCAGGTGGTTTATCTAGGGAGAGAGCAGGTTTTGAGGTAAGAGATGTACATTACACCCATTATGGTAGATTATGTCCAATTGAAACACCAGAAGGTCCGAACATTGGTTTAATATCCTCATTATGTGTATTTGCAAAAATTAATAAAATGGGCTTTATCGAGACACCATATAGAGAAGTGTCAAAAGGGATAGTTGATCTTAAGGAAATAAAATACTTAACAGCTGAAGAAGAGGAAGAGCGTACAATTGCACAAGCAAATGCTAAATTGAGTAATAAAGGAAAGTTTAGTAATAGTAGAATTAAAGCTAGACAAATGGGAGATTTCCCAGTATTAACTCCGAGTAAAATTGATTATATGGATGTAGCGCCTAATCAAATTGCCTCTATTTCTGCTTCTTTAATTCCTTTTCTTGAACACGATGATGCAAATAGGGCTTTAATGGGATCTAATATGATGCGTCAATCTGTCCCACTGATTGTAGATGAATCTCCAATAGTTGGTACAGGCTTAGAATTTAATGTAGCAAATGATGCACGAATCTGTATTAAATCTGAAGGAGATGGTGTAGTGACATATGTAGATAAGGATAAAATTATTATTGATTATAATTTAAGTGATGAAGAGAAATTAGTAAGTTTTTCAGGCACTAAAAAGGAATATACTTTAAGTACATTTAAAAAGACGAATCAGAATACATGCTTTAACTTAAGTCCTATTGTTTCTGTAGGAGATAAAGTAACCAAAGGACAGATACTAAATTCTGGTTATTGTACCGATAAAGGAGAGTTAGCTTTAGGTAAAAATTTGAAGGTAGCATTTATGCCTTGGAAAGGTTATAATTTTGAAGATGCAATTGTTATATCTGAACGTGTAGTTAGAGAAGATTTATTTACTTCTGTTCATATTGATGAGTACTCTTTAGATGTGAGAGAAACAAAGTTAGGGCCGGAAGAATTAACACCAGATATACCGAATGTAAGTGAAGAAGCTACTGGTAATTTAGATGAAAATGGTATTATACGAGTAGGTGCAGAAATTAATCCTGGGGATATTTTAATTGGAAAAATTACACCAAAAGGAGAATCAGATCCGTCACCGGAAGAAAAATTACTTCGCGCTATTTTTGGTGATAAAGCTGGTGATGTTAAAGATGCATCCTTAAAAGCCCCACCATCATTAAGAGGAGTGGTTATTGAGAAAAAACTTTTTCAACGATCAATGAAGGATAAAAAGTCCAGATTAAGAGATAAAGATGATATTAAATTATTAGATAAGGAATTTGAGAAGGAACAAGATAGTGTTAGAATGATTTTAATTGATAAATTATTCAAAATAATCAAATCTAAAGTTTCTCAAGGTGTTGTTAATCAGGATGGTGAGGTTTTGATTGCTAAAGGTGCTAAAATCACACAAAAAGTACTATCAAAAATCAAAGATTTTCACCATATCAATTCATATAACTGGACTAGTTCCCCAGTTATTAATAAATTAATTAAGCAAGTTCTTCATAATTACTCAATGTCAATTTCTAATCTTGACTCTAAATTAAGAAGAAGAAAGTTTAATATAACAATAGGAGATGAATTACCAAGTGGTACTTTAAAATTAGCCAAGGTATATGTTGCTAAAAAAAGAAAATTAAAAGTTGGTGATAAAATGGCTGGTCGTCATGGAAACAAAGGTATTGTTGCAAAGATTGTTAGAGATGAAGATATGCCATTTTTAGAAGATGGTACTCCTGTTGACATAGTACTTAATCCACTAGGTGTCCCTTCTCGGATGAATTTAGGACAGATATATGAGACTGTATTAGGTTGGGCAGGCCAAAAGTTAGGTGTTAAATTTGCTACTCCTATTTTTGATGGTGCTACACTTGATGAAATTACTCATTATACAGATAAGGCAGGTATACCAAAATTTGGACACACTTATCTGTATGATGGAGGAACTGGTAAGAGATTTGATCAAAAGGCTACAGTTGGTGTAATTTATATGCTAAAATTAGGACACATGGTAGATGATAAAATGCATGCTAGGTCGATAGGTCCATATTCTTTAATAACTCAACAGCCTTTAGGTGGAAAAGCACAATTTGGTGGTCAAAGATTTGGAGAAATGGAAGTGTGGGCTCTGCAAGCATTTGGTGCATCTAATACGTTGAGAGAGATATTAACTGTGAAATCTGATGATGTTTATGGTAGAGCAAAGACATATGAATCAATAGTGAAAGGAAATCCTTTACCTGAACCAGGTCTACCAGAGTCTTTTAAAGTATTATTACATGAAATGCAAGGTCTTGGTTTAAAACTCACTATGTCCTAATTATTAATTTATTATTTTCTATAGTATGAATTATTTGAAAAAAAAGAAAAAAAATCATAATGCTGATTTTTCTAAGTTAATTATCAGTGTTGCATCTCCTGAAACTATTCTGGAAGAATCTTGTGGTGAGGTTATTAAGCCTGAAACTATTAATTATAGAACGTTTAAGCCTGAAAGAGATGGTCTTTTTTGTGAAAGAATTTTTGGTCCCGTTAAAGATTATGAATGTCACTGTGGTAAGTATAAAAGAATTCGATATAAAGGTATTGTATGTGATAGGTGTGGTGTGGAAGTTACTGAAAAAAAAGTTCGTAGAGAAAGAATTGGCCATATTAAATTAGTAGTACCAGTTGCTCATATTTGGTATTTTAGAAATTTGCCTAATAAAATAGGTTATTTATTGGGTCTTCCAACTAAAAAGTTGGATATGATTATTTATTATGAGCGTTATGTTGTTATACAACCAGGTCTTGCATTAGATGAAGAGGGAAATCCAATTCAACATATGCAATTTTTAACTGAAGACGAATATTTTGATATTTTAGACAGACTTCCCAAAGAAAATCTATATTTAGATAATTCAGATCCAAATAAATTTATTGCTAAAATGGGAGCAGAGGCTTTAATTGATTTACTTGCTCAAATTAATTTAATTTCATTATCTAAAGATCTTAGAAGAAAAGCTCATAGTGAAACATCTGTTCAAAGAAAGAATGAAGCATTGAAAAGATTGAATGTTGTTGAAGCATTTCGTGAAGCAAATGAAGTAATTGAAAATAAACCAGAATGGATGGTTTTACAGGTTATACCTGTTATACCGCCTGAATTACGACCGTTAGTTCCTTTAGATGGAGGTAGATTTGCAACATCAGATTTAAATGATTTATATAGACGTGTAATTATTAGAAATAATCGATTAAAAAGATTAATGGAAATCAAAGCACCTGCTGTAATTTTAAGAAATGAAAAACGGATGCTTCAGGAATCAGTAGATTCTTTATTAGATAATACACGTAAAGCTTCAGCTATTAAATCAGAATCTAATCGGCCTCTTAAGTCATTGTCTGATAATTTAAAAGGAAAACAGGGACGATTTAGACAAAATTTATTAGGTAAAAGAGTAGATTATTCTGCTCGTTCTGTTATTGTAGTTGGTCCAGAATTGGAAATGCATGAATGTGGTATTCCAAAAGATATGGCTGCCGAATTATTTAAACCATTTGTTGCACGTAAATTAATAGAAAGAGGCATTGTTAAAACTGTAAAGTCTGCGAAAAAAATTATTGACTCTAGAGAGCCTGTAGTTTGGGATATTTTAGAAAATGTCATTAAAGGACATCCAGTTTTATTAAATAGAGCACCGACATTACACCGACTAGGTATTCAATCTTTTCAACCTAAATTAATTGAAGGTAAAGCAATCAGGTTGCATCCTTTAGCTTGTACTGCTTTTAATGCTGATTTTGATGGAGATCAAATGGCTGTTCATGTACCATTGGGGGCGGCTGCAATATTGGAAGCTCAATTATTAATGCTTGGTTCTCATAATATTTTAAATCCAGCTAACGGAGCTCCAATCACAGTCCCTTCTCAAGATATGGTATTAGGTTTGTATTACATGACAAAATCTAGAAAAAGTACAAAAGAACATCTTGTAAAAGGAGAAGGTCTAATATTTTATTCACCTGAAGAAGTAGGAATTGCATATAATGAAGGTGAGGCAGATTTACATGCTATTATTAAAGTTAGATTACCAATTAATAAAGAAAATCCTGTTGATTTTCATTTGATTGAAACTACTGTTGGTAGAGTATTATTTAATGAAGCTGTACCAGCTCAAACAGAGTATTTTAATCAAGTTTGCACAAAGAAAAATTTAAGAGATTTAATTGGTAAAATTTTAGAGCAAACAAGTGCTCCAATTGCTGCAAAATTTTTAGATTCTATCAAAAAATTAGGATATAAAACAGCTTTTGCAGGAGGTTTATCTTTTTCTTTAGGTGATGTTTTAGTTCCAAATACTAAAGATGATATGGTTTCTGAAGCTATTAGTAGTGTTGATCAAATTAGTGAGTCTTATAACATGGGATTAATTACTAATAATGAAAGATATAATCAAGTCATAGATGTTTGGACAAACACAAATTCTAAATTAACAGAAAAGGCAATGTTTGATTTAGAAAATGATAATCAAGGGTTTAATTCTATTTATATGATGTTAGATTCTGGAGCTAGGGGTTCAAAAGAACAAATTCGTCAATTATCTGGTATGAGAGGTTTGATGGCAAAACCACAAAAATCGAGTTCAGGAGGTGGAGCAATTATTGAAAACCCTATCTTGTCTAATTTTAAAGAAGGCTTATCTATTTTAGAGTATTTTATTTCGACTCATGGTGCCCGAAAAGGATTAGCGGATACGGCATTAAAGACAGCAGATGCTGGATATTTAACTCGACGTTTGGTAGATGTGGCTCAAGACGTTATTATTAAAAAATATGACTGTGGCACATTGAGAGGGATAGAAATGTCACCTGTAAAAAGACAAGATGAGATCATTGAATCTATCTCTTCAAGAATTGAGGGGCGAACTTCACTAAAGGATATTGTTATCAATGATAAAATAATAGTTGCTGCAGGTAATGAAATTGATCGTGTTGCTGCACTTACAATTGAAGAACATGGTATTGAATCTGTAATGGTTCGATCTGTTTTGACTTGTGAATTAAATTCAGGCGTATGTTCTTTATGTTATGGAAGAAGTTTAGCTTCTAACAAGCCTACTCAAATTGGAGAAGCTGTTGGAGTGATTGCTGCTCAGTCTATCGGTGAGCCTGGAACACAATTAACACTAAGAACATTTCATATTGGTGGGGTGGCATCTGGTGCTTCTCAAGAATCAGAAATGATTTCAAAATTTCAAGGTAAAGTCATGTTTGAAGAAGTGCGATCTATTACAGGAAAGGATAATGAGAATAAAAAATCTGATATTGTAATTGGTAGAACTGGTGAGATCAAAATTATTGATGAAGAAAATGAAGTTGTTTTATTTTCTTCTAACATTCCATATGGTTCTTTTTTAAGAGTGAAAGAGAATAGTATTATTAACAAGGGAGATGTTATTTGTGAATGGGATCCTTATAATGCGGTTATTATATCTGAAATAAATGGTCAAGTGAATTTTGAAGACTTTGAACAAGGTGTCACTTATCGAATAGAGATTGATGAGCAAACAGGTTTTAAGGAAAAGGTCATTATAGAGACAAAGGATAAGAAAAAAATTCCTGTTTTAAAAATAGGTAAGGGGAAGAATGAAAAAACCTATAATTTACCGGTTGGTGCACATATTACTGTTGAGGAAGGTGATAAAATATCTATGGGTAGTGTATTAGCAAAGATTCCAAGGAGTACTGCTAAAACTGGAGATATTACTGGAGGTTTACCAAGAATTACTGAATTGTTTGAAGCAAGAAATCCATCAAATACTGCAATTGTAAGTGAAATTGATGGAATTGTATCTTATGGTAAAATTAAACGAGGAAATAGAGAGGTGATTATTACATCAAAATTGGATGATGTAAAAAAATATATGGTTCCTCTATCAAAGCAATTGTTAGTTCAAGAAAATGATTTTGTTAAATCAGGTATGGCGTTATCAGATGGTTCTATTTCACCTTCGGATTACTTATCTATTCAAGGTGCTAATAAGGTTCAAGAATACTTAGTCTTTGAGTTACAAGAAGTTTATAGATTACAAGGTGTAAAAATTAACGATAAGCATTTTGAAGTAATTGTTCGTCAAATGATGAGAAAAGTTAAAGTTTTAGATCCGGGTGATACAAGATTTTTAGAAGGTGACCTAGTTCACAAACAAGATTTTAAAGAAGAGAATGATAGATTATATCATTTAAAGATTGTAGAGGATGCTGGTGATGCTGAAGACGAAAAATTTCAAATTGGTTCCGAAATTTCTGCTAGAGATTTAAGAGATCAAAATACAATTTTAGAACAGGTTGGTAAAAAATTAATCACTGCACGTGATGCAGTAACTGCTATTTCTAAGCCAGTATTACAAGGGATAACAAGAGCTTCATTGCAAACAAAAAGCTTTATGTCTGCGGCTTCTTTTCAAGAAACTACTAAAGTGTTAAATAATGCAGCTATAAGAGGAACTGTAGATAATCTTGTAGGTTTAAAGGAGAATGTTATTATAGGACATCAAATACCTGCTGGAACAGGTGTTAAATTTAAAGATGTTGTGGTTGGTTCAAAACTAGCATTAGACAACATTAGTGATGATGATGCTTCAGTATTAGAAAAAGTAGAGGAATAATTTTAAAATTCAATTATATGTCTAATAAAAAAGAAAATAATATTCAAAAAAAAATAAATATTGAAGTGAAAGAAGATGTGGCTAATGGCGTATATTCTAATTTAGGCATCATTAATCATTCACCAACGGAATTTGTTTTTGATTTTGCTACAATGATGCCAGGTTTTGCAAAAGCAAAAGTTTTGTCTCGTATTGTATTATCACCAGAACATGCTAAAAAATTCATGAATGCATTAGCTCAAAATATTTCAAATTTTGAAAAGCAACATGGAACTATTAAGGCAATTGATTTACAAAAAATACCTTTAGATTTTGGAGGGCCAAAGGCTCAAGCTTAATTTATATAAAATTTTGTTTTCTCATCCATTCATCATTGTAGACTTTTGCGAGATATCTACTTCCATGATCAGGCATAATGATGACAATTTTATCATTTTTGTTTAACTTTTCTTTTAGTTGAATTAGTCCAGCTAATGCGGATCCACATGAATTTCCTGCTAAAATACCCTCTTCTTTAGCTAATCTTCTTGTCATTATAGCACCTGCTTTATCCGTAACTTTTTCAAAGTGATCAATTAAGCTAAAATCCACATTTTTTGGAATAATATCTTCTCCAATTCCTTCTGTGGTATATGCGTATATTTCTTTTTTGTCAAATATTCCGGTTTCATGAAATTTTTTATATACTGATCCATATGTATCAATTCCCCATATTTTAATATTCTTATTTTGTTCTTTCAAAAACATAGCACACCCTGTAATTGTTCCTCCTGTACCTACACCAGCAACTAAATGAGTAATTTGACCGTCTGTTTGTTTCCATATTTCTGGACCAGTCGTTTCATAGTGGGTCATTCTATTGGATAGATTATCATATTGATTTATGTAAACACTATTTTTTATTTCACGTTCCATTTTTCTAGCAACAGAATAATATGATTTTGGGTCTTCTGCATCTACATTCGTCGGGGTGATGATTACTTCTGCGCCAATTGCTTTTAGAATATCAATTTTCTCATTAGACATTTTATCTGGCATAGTCACAATCATTTTGTATCCTTTTTTGATGGCTCCTAATGCTAAACCCATTCCTGTGTTTCCTGAGGTTGATTCTATAATGACGCCGCCTTTTTTCAATAAGCCTTTTTTTTCTGCATCTTCAATCATTTTAATACCAATTCTATCTTTGATTGAATGTCCTGGATTAAATGCTTCAATTTTGGCTAGTATAGTAGCAGAAATATCTTTTGTAATATTATTGAGTTTTAATAATGGAGTATTTCCAATTAATTCAGTGATGTGGTTAACGTATTGCATTTATTTAATTTTTAATATGTTCGCAGGTGATACATTTTTAATAACATAATAAGGTATGATTATGCTAATTTGTATTACTATGAATATAATTATATTAATAAGTATTAAAAAATTTAGATCTAAATATATTGGAAGATGATTAACAAAATAAGATTTTGGATTTAATGTGATGATGTGTGTGTGTTGTTGAATTAGACATAGTGTTAAGCCCACTATATTCCCTAGTGCTATTCCTTTGCTTGATATTTTAAAACTACTATATAAAAATATTTTCAAGATGGAGTAGTTCGAACATCCATAAGACTTTAATGTTCCAATCATCTTTAATCTTTCTAAGACTAGTATTAATAAAGTATTTGTCATATTAATTAAACAGATCAAACACATAACAATAATAATCAAAATCATATTTTTTTTAAATAAATTAATCCAATTAAATATCCCAGGAAATCTACTTGTAATTGATTGTGCTACTAAGTCATATGTTAAATTGCTGTTAATCTTTTGTTCAACATCTTTTTGTTCAGAAGCATCGTATAATTCAATTTCATAATTACTAACATCTAAATTTTTCCATTGATTTATTTTTTGAATAGATTCTTTTTTAGTAAATGCATAAAACTCATTAAATTTTTCATTTTTCATGGAGTAAATTCCACTTATCATAAATTTTCTTTTTTTTACATTTTTCTTTTTAGAAAGAAAATATAAAATGCACTCATCTCCTGTTTGTAAACTTAATTTCCTTGCTTGTTTTTCTGATATTAGTATTTCATTCTCACTTTGCATATATCTTCCATCTCGAATGCTTTGTTGAATTAATGTTGTCTTATATAGTGAATCCACGCCTTTTAATATAAGACCTTCAATATTATTATTGATACTTATTATGCAGGGTTTATTAATGATTGGATGAATTTTATTTACGCTTTGTATATTTCGTATATTTTCTAACATATCAGCTTCCAATCTAATTGGGTCTAAGCTATT
>CEQM01027913.1_pt1 | contig 10767 bp, 8 predicted proteins | sample 531111 | NCBI WGS metagenome assembly CEQM01 (sample SAMEA2621278, study PRJEB7988) | marine metagenome | biome: marine biome (ENVO:00000447); feature: deep chlorophyll maximum layer (ENVO:xxxxxxxx); material: "saline water (ENVO:00002010), including plankton (ENVO:xxxxxxxx)" | depth 120 m
GCGCAACACGAATGGGAAGGGAACTCAACACCGACCTTGGTGTATGAGGGTGTTCTAAGCGATCCTCAAGACTCTGACAACATCTCCCTAATCGATGGCCCTAACATGGTACATTTTGTTCAATTGATTCATGCAGATGAGCCGCTCAAAATTGAGATTCAGGAAGACGGTTACATCCACGACCAAGAGATTGCCAATGTGACTCAGTTCTTGAGTAGTAGCCGAGGAAACCCGATGTGGATTAAAATCTCGAACTCGAATTTTTCATCACCGAATTCTTATCGGATTCTAGTTCATTCGAATGCAGCAGATGAGGACGTTGAATTGGGCACCAATCCAGTATCAGGATACGTCCATGAATCGGATAACAGGGGAGATCGTGTGTACTTTGAAACCGGTGGAAATGCGGAGATTGTATTGAATTGGTCCGGTGGATTGGAGACTGATTTCGATGGGTACATGACACACTTCCCCAGTGAAGTTGTCACCCCTCTGAATTTCAGCTCAAATGAGGGAAGCATGACCACTTACACTCCCGCTGTACAATCAAGGACGGAGTGGTATGAAGTTTCAATCACAGCTAGAACCAATGCTGTGGCAGCCCATTGGACAATCAGTAAGGTCGTTCAGTCACAAGGAGATTCTGGGTGCTATCATGATTGTCCCAATTTAATCCATGAAAGCAGTATACAAAGTGGCGCACATATCATCGAAAATGAACATTGGGAATCTATCGGCTCATTGAGCAATTACGATACTGTCGATGTGTACCCATTCTATATCCCTGGCGAAATTTGGGAAACCCATCGAGTCATCGCCAACCTTGCAGAAGGTGCACAAGCATCGATGCAACTGCAGTCATGGAACAATACAGGCGAGTACCTAACTCCTCTTGATGTCGCTCACGGCGAACTTACGGTTGGACTCAATATGACCCCTGGATATCATGTTCTCAAAGTCATTCGTTCATCTGATAGCACAGGGGACAGTGCATATCACCTCAGCATGCAAACGGTCAACATGTCGTCACCCTATGACGAACCATATGAAGGCGAAATGATTGATCGATGGAAGGAATTCATTCCATTCTACATTGCAATTGCGGCTTTGTTACTGGCACCGCTGGGCTATGTCATTTGGAGCACACGGGGCGTCGCACTTGAAAATCAGGTTCAGGCACATGAACGTGGACGATTAAATCGGCTTCGTAAGCGGTTGAAGAGGTTGATTGAAACCAAAGCGGAACCGTTTGAAATTGACAGTGCACTGAAAATGCTAGAAGAGGTTCAATGGCGAGCGACCATCGAAGAAATGGGCAAGGCACACCTGTCTCATCACACCGATTCTGTAACACTAAAGGCGTGGAAAATCAGTGGCCGGAATTTACTCATTGGAGTCCATGTCGAAAGCCTACCTTGGGAATTGGCTGCGTTACGATTTGTCGCAACGGATGGCCCATCTTGGAAACTATCGAAGGTTGCCCCCGCTTCACTCTTTGATGGAGATGAAATCTTCCTCGACACTCTGGCAGCTGGGACAACTCGTTTTATTCAAATCGAATTAGAGGGAACAGCAGCAGGTCTTGATCTACATTTGTCTGGACTGGTTGATGGGCAGCCACTGGCAGCAATCCCCGCACGAGCTTTGCTTTTGGATGATGAGTAATCAACTTCGCCGATCCTCGGCTTCACGGCGTACCATCGACTCGACGTCTTCCGGAGGCAGCCCGAAATCTACGCGTAATTCTTCAAGCTTGGAACGCATCGATTTACTGACCTTTTTCGGGGCGAATAACTTGAGCAAAACAGTAACATCACCTCGACCTCGACCTCGACGGTGTGGCATTCCACGACTACGTACAATGATGGTTTCACTAGGCTTAGATCCTGCTGGGATTTCAATCACCAGTGGTTTACCATCAATATGAGGCAGTTCAACCTGGGTTCCAAGGATCATTTCAGGGAAACCCAAGGGTAGTGCCATGATCAAATCGGGACCATCACGCTCAAACCATGGATGTGCATCAACCTCTAACTGGATGTACAAATCCCCAGGTTGACCATTTTGTAGAGGCTCACCTTTTCCACGTTGACGAAGACGAAGCCCATCTTCAGTACCACGAGGAATTTGTATTCGCAGTGTTTGCAACTTTTGTACGGAGCCTGTGCCTCTACATTCAGCACATGGATTTCGAATGATTTTCCCCTGCCCACCACATTCCGGGCAATCAGAGACCATTTGCTGGACAAAGGGGCCCACACGAGCCTGCTGCATGATGCGTCCTTGACCGTTGCATGTAGAGCAAATTTGAACATCGTCTTCGGATTTGGCGCCAGTGCCTCTACACGAATCACAAACCGCAGAAAGTTCAGCCGAAATCTCGATTTCTTCTTCATCCAAAATTTGCTCAAGTGTAACTGTGTGTCTGAGCAATACGTCATTTCCACGACGGCTACGCGATGATTGACCCCCACCAAACATACCCGAGAAAATGGACTCAAAACCGCCACTAAACAAGTCATCAAGGTTGATATTGACACCTTGGAATCCACCGGGTCCGAATGGTGAACCTCCCGGAGATTCATGCCCAAACATATCGTACTGCCGGCGCTGATCTGGATTCGAAAGAACGGCATATGCCTCCTGAACTTCCTTGAACATACGTTCAGAGTCAGGATCATCGGGGTTCTTGTCAGGGTGGTATTTTCGAGCAAGGCTCCTGAATGCCTTTTTCAAATCAGAATCGGAAGCATCTTTGGAAACACCGAGAACTTCGTAGTAATCACGCTTCTCAGACATCAAATCCCCCCGTTGCTCTCGCGTTCTAGCCCCTGTTATTCAACCCGACGATTGGAAATCAAAGCTTGTCTCCACAATTCTCGCAGTAAGATGTGAACTCAGGGTTGTTCCATCCACAACTACTGCACACCTTTCCTGAAGTAGGAGTTGAGGCTTCTGTAGTACCCATGGTGGAAACGCCTCTCATTTCTTGAGCATACCAATCATCAGTTTCACTGGACAATACTTGGGCAACTGGCGAATAATCAGTTGATGGAGGGGGATTGCTAGTTTCTTTGAGTCGATCCAACACACCACCAATCAAACTCTTCTCGGGGTCGGGTTGCGCATGAGTCACGCCAACTACCGACTCAACAGGACCACTTTCACCGGTTACGCGTGAGGTTGAACGACGAACATGCTCAGATTCGGAAAAGAGTGCCACATTGTCTTGATCTTGATCTTCCTGCTCAACTTCTGACGTCAAACGTTCACTGGTTAATTCTGCAATTGAGCCATCGAGTCTCTCAAGTGCTTTCCTGGACATTTGTCCGGATTCAATTCCTCGAGCATCGGCTTCCAATTCAGACATCGCCAAATCAGCCTTTGACCAAACACCGCGGTCCTCAGCTGCGTAATCCTTCTGCAAGCTCTTAATTTGGCGTTGGCGATGCCACTCATGATCGCGAACAGTGCGTGAATTCCGGAACAAGAAAATACCGATAATTGTGGCCACACCATAGTAGATGACTTGCCCCATTAGATCAGGGATTAACCGCTCAGAAATTGCCGGAATAACTTGGTATAATGCGACGAAAATGAAAATCGGCATCGCAAAAAGGAACCATGCATTGAATGGGTTCTTCTCACTCGCCATACCTTGACCATGTTAAACAGGGATTTCAAGCAATCTGTCAATCGACCCCAATTACACACGGTCATTTGCGGGTGTTCTAAAGCGAACCAAGCCTGCAATTAATCCGATACTGAATGAGATGTGTAGCAAGAACAGCATAAGCGGGACTCCAAACAACATCGATAGTTCATTGGATCGCTTAGCCTCTGAAGCACCAACAGTAAACAGAGCCAAGGCATAGGCAAAAATCGGCCACAACATATTGGCAATGCCAAGGGTTGATTGTCCATCGATGGCCAAGCCGATTACTAGAGCAAGGCCGATCCATGGTAGGAATTCTCCAATTCTAAACCGTGACTTTGCATCAAGTAGGTGTTTCATCCGCCAAAAACCATACCTGTGGCCCATATTCCACCACTTCCCAATGGTTGTACGTTTGGCCATACGAACGAATGTGTGGGGGGTTCGCCAAAGAGGCCAATCATTTGCAATTAAGCGTAAATTGATCTCACTGTCCTGAGAAGTAGTATACTCTTCATTCCAGCCCCCAACCGATTCAATTGCTTCAAGACGGTACAAGGTGAACGGTGGGGTCTTTGTCGGACCCTCTTTCTTGAATCGAGCAAATTGTCCTGAACCACCAAGTGGGCAAGATAGTGTAGCCTCAATCCATTTTCCGACTTTCTGAAGCGGTAAATCTGATTCTATGACGATTGACCCCAACCCGCCTATTTTTCGTCCAATTTCGCCTTCAATTTTCTGCATTCGTTCGACTCGAATCTCGATATGATCTGCTGGAACCCAAGCATGACCAATCATCTCGAGAATGTACTCAGTCTCCGGTTGAAGATACTCGAGAGCCAAGTTTCTAGCATGTGGCACAAATCGAGCAGGATTTTCGAGTAAGATGATTTCAGGGCCATTCAATTCCCGACTCTCTTTGGCGAGTCTGTCCACGATCTCAACTGTGGCATCTGTTGAGCCACCATCAATGACTAGAATCTGGTGTGCGGTAGCAGGATATGATTGCAGCATCAAACTCCGTAAGCAACGCTCAATGTGCTCCTCCTCTTGCCAAGTTGGAATGATGGTGGCGACCCTTGGGGCGGACTCCATGATTGTCGGCAACATTCGATGGGTGTCAAGGTTCCGCGCCCGAAAGCGACAAGAAGGGCCTTTTGTCAACACCCTTTGTTCGTCATGACCTCTGCACCGATGGTGACTGTTTCAACGAGTGTATCGACACATGAAGATGCACACAAATGTATTGAAGCAGTGCAACGAATATTTCCTGACTTTCAGCCAGAAGGGGAATTTAGCATTGAGAAATTTCCGGTTCAACGAGATAGCGTCCAAATTTCGCAAGAAGGAGTGGCACCAGACTTGTTTTTGCAATTGCTAAGTGAACAACGTATTCTGGATACCGCTTTGGATGCAATGTCACTCAACTTGAATTATGGAACACGAGAACATGATTCAGAATTCATCACCAGTTTTCTAATTTCACGACAAGCTGCTTTGATGCAAAAAGTTGCATTTGTTTTGGAATCAGAGCGTACTGTTGGAGGAGTCATCGAAGTCACGATGCATAGTGAGGATTTACCCTCATGGTTGCAGGAATCCACTTGGCACCCCGGCCGAAGAGAAATTCCACGTTCTGTTGGAGATGACGTCAGTATGCGTCCAGATGGAACTGTGACTGAATGGTTTGACAAGAAAGGGAGAGCAACGATTCAAACCGATGACTAAATCGATGAAAAACCACGCTTAATCAGTTGTTGAACAAAGTCGATGTCAGCGGGAAGCCAGTTCAAAGACGATGCAGATTTTTCATCTACCCATTGGAAATCATCGTGTACAACTTGAGAAAACACCTTCGCATCAGAAACACACTTGTAGAATTCAATATTGACGATCATCGAAGAATAGTCGTGAACAACCTTGTCAATAAATGAGTCAACTTGAGCCTCAATACCCAATTCCTCTAACAGTTCTCTCTCCAATGCAGCAGTAGTGGTTTCCTCTGCATCGATTTTACCACCGGGAAATTCCCAATGGCCACCCATGACCTGATTGGCACCACGCTTGCAGGCCAAAATCTCCGCTTTTTCGTTGACCAAGACACCGCCTACAACTTGTACCACTGGCTTTTGTGAAATGCGCGCAGACAATTCAAGAAGTACATTCAGTTGCTCGTCCATAGGTACGAAACTGAAATCCGGGATGTGTACAAAAATTGCTGGAATTGAGCGGCCTCTCCTTTGCAAACCTTTTGTTTCAATTTCATGCAATGAGCGGTAGTACGTTTCGTTGCAGACGAATCTACCGCAATCCTCACTCAACTCAACCCTGTGATTATTTTCAAATGCAACTGCAATCGATGGTCGATGCGCTGTTGTATGAAGTAATGCTAGACCAGAATCTTCAACAAACGATTCCTGAATCATTCGCCCTTGATTGTCAGGTATTCTGAAATCAGACTCGTTGATTGCACACATCTCTAGACGTATTTTCTCTGCATTCTCATTTAACCCAACATGGATTACAGCATCAAAATCTGCAATTTCCTGTAGACTACTTCGGCTTCCATCCTCATCAACGGTCAGAATCTGGCCCCTAAATTCCATTTCCACTACATTCGATTCCAAGCCATAGGGTGGAGCCGTGCTGAGATGTTGCTCATGATGTGTATCGAGCAAATTCTCGACAAGAATCTGTGAGGGATTCTCTTTGTGTGAGCCAAATGCCTCAAATCCGGTAATCCAAATTCGGGTCTTCATTGGCCATAAACGATGGCTTCTCCGACATAGCAATTATGGATGTGGAATCACCCAACAGACCATGGACGAGGCTGAATTGGAACTCAAGGCCCGCCGCGATAGCATGGTGCGCTTTGAAGATCAATCAGGTCGTGATGGGGCAGATGGGACCCTCATCCTTGCGGATGCTCTCACCTACGCTGCCGGTGCAAGCGCTTTCATCACGGCATCCATTGACGCCTTGGAAAGTGGTAGTGTAAATACTCGAATTGGAATTTTATTGATTTCTGGATTCGGCCTTTGGTTGTGCTCTCAGTCATTGAACAATTTTCGTCGGTTGCTACCTGTTTGGCTGCGAGTGGTGTTAGGGATGCGAATTTTGCCTGAGACCTTTGAGGAACAAAGCACATTTTCTAGAAAACGTAGAATGTGGACCATTGTCATCGCAGCGGTATTGACCGCAGTCATTGCAGTTCAATTCACAATTGATGATTCGAGTATTGTAACACGTTCAGGCGTCCCGTTCCACTATGTTTTGTGGAGTATTGTCGTGTTAGACATCCTTGTGGCAATACAATGGTATCTAGTCATTGGCAAGGCAAATCAGATCGTTGACAGACCTGGTGGTTGGTAGTCAAACAACTAAACAGAGGATTCAACAGGGTGAACTGGTAGCAGGGGATGAGTCAGATGGTAGGTAATGACGAAGAAGACTTGGTCGTCAACTTATCTCTAGAAGATTCGCAAGGTGGAAGATTTCGAAATATCTTCGGAGTTGTGCGTCTGATTTGGACCGAATTAACTGCAGGAGTCGGCGCGTGGGGGTCACTAAAACCGCTGGTTGCTGGAGTCCTTGCGGTGGTCCCATTTCTATTCCTAGGCCAGCACTTTAATCGGCAGCATCAGAAAGGGTTTGATTGGATGCTACTACAATTGCCACTCGCACTTACGATACTCTTGTGGCCTGTGCTTTGGGCATGGTCCATTTTGGATGCATATCGAGTTGCAATGGTTGCAGTCTCAGAGGCGGAGAATCGCCGTCGAGCCCTTGAATTGGTTAGTTGATTACCAGTCATCTGGGATCTCAAGCGGTGAAAATAATTGACCTGCACCCTTGGCGGATGCGAGTTGATTCCGAGCCAAATGTTCCCACTGGCGTAGTTGCATCAATGCATCAACAAGAGGGATTTCAGTCGCATTCATCGCCGAGCGAAGAATGGTATCAAGAATGTCCATCCGATCATCGTCGAGATTCCCCAACAAGCTTTCCAATGGCGGACCAGAGGGAGATTCCTGATCTTGTTCACCGAGAATCGGCCACGGTTTTGTGAGGATATTCGGTAACGATTCACCTAAGGCAGTTGCCTGCTCTTCTAAAGCCTCAGTCAATTGCCGAGTATATTTTGAAATAACCAAAGATACTTCCAACAATGGCATAGAATACTGACGGAGAAAATTCACAATTTGCTCTTGCAGGAATACCATTTTTTCTGTAGTTGCCGAGTCTGGCCCAGGAATTGGAATTCGAGGTAGGTCACCCGACAATACGATTCCACCTATATCTGCCCTGTCGAACGAGCCAGGTTGATTTGCTCTTGTGTCCAACCTGCAGCCAATAATTGCTCATCCGAAAATGCACTGTCCGTGGCAGACTGGTTGTGACCACCAGCAACATATTCTGAGGCCGCTCGATTCAATTCACTCTGTCGGAGGTAACCATTTCCATCTGCATCAAAGTGTGTGGCGAATGAGAGGAAGGCAGCCCCATCATGGATACCATTGGTCGATACAACATGTGAGAAAACACTGTCATTGAAATCCAATGGGACATTTGCCTCAGCGATTACTGGATTAGGAGGTGGCATGTTCTCAAATCCAGGAGGTGGGAGGGGGTTTGGCGCGGGCATGCTTTCAAACCCTGCGGGCGGAGGGATTGATTCGAGTGATTGATTTGCTTCTTCGGATTGATCCATTGAATCTAGCTCTTCATCTATCCCCAACTGTTTTTCACGACGGTAGAGAACGAGCATCGATACACCAAAACATAGAGATGCAACGGCGATGATATACAGTACGAATAGCCCACTAGAATCATCTATCTGTTGGGACAATGCCTCACCATCTCTAGCTGTATACGGCTTGATTTCGATGGGCTCAATGGTCACCCAATCAATATCGATATGACGGTCCCGAGCAACCAACTGATATCGATGAATTTGACTTTCTTCGACGGAATCTGTTGGCAAATCCAACACAACAGACCAATTGCCCATTGGAGTTAGTTCTACAGATGCTTCTATGCCGACAACTTCAACCCAACGATCAGCGGAAATTTCCTCAAACAGGACGAATGTAATCTCACCTGATTGCTCGTTTTCATTGGCACCTTGGATTGTCAGTTTAGCAGTTTCACCACCCACTGGAGAGGGATTATCCCAAGAAATAGATGTTTGCTCACCTCTCAAATCAATGTCTGGACCCACGCGAATTAAACGCCATTGAGCCAAAGGAGTATGTTCGGTGTTGTTCTCGGCAAGGTATGGATTTCCAGCTTCATCAGAACCAGTAATCCATACGTCGACGATGTATCCAGGCAACAACTCAATCGACCCGGAATCAGTGAGATCCATGATTCCCTCCCAACTCCAATCTGCACCAATGGGTGCACCTTGTTGGAACGGTTGGTTACCTCGAGAAATTTCGCTCGTACCAGCACGAATTCGCCAGTGGATTTCAGCAGGACGATCAAGGTCAAAACTGTGTTCATCAGAGACATGTAGACTCACCGGAAGCTGTGTTGTATCACTCAATCGAACATCTCCCGAGGGACCAATCGAACGAATCTCAGGTGGAGTTCCATCGACGACCAACTGAATACGTGGTTGCTGGTTGGTGGTGTCGTCTGCCAACCCCGGAAGATTCTCGAGACTCGCATACATGTCAAGTCCACCACTTCGAACATTTGGAACAAGGATGTCAAGGGTGAAGTCCCCTCCTTCTCGAGGAACTGCGGACCAGGAACGTTCCAAGTCGCCAACAACGATATCGAACGCACCTTCTGGCGCTGGTGTCGAATCTTCACTGAACAATACACGTCCACCAATTCGAACCACTTGGCCGGCAGCAATCAATTCAGGATCTTCGCCAGGCCGATACAGATTACGTCCGGTTGCCAAGTCGGTTGCCGTGAAGTGACCTGGGACCATATCAAATCTCAGATCATTGTCCAAACTCCATTCATCATATGCCAACCCTCCTGTGTCTTCATGACAAGGGATATCAGCGTTCAAATCGCAAGGCCAATCGATAACTTTGACAATGGGCACATACAAGATTTCACCATTGGTGTCAAATTCCTCAGGGAACCACCAAGTCAGTTGGAATCGGATGTCGAGATAGAGGATGCTACTGTTGGTCGGTTCGGTAGAATATGAACTGTAGAGATTGGATACTGCAACTGCTGTACTACCAGACTCAAGATGCATTTCATGACCTGATTCTGTCGGTGTGAAATTTGCCCAAATCGAGGCGCGCTCATCTTCAAAATCCTCTATCAATGACAGGTGGACGGACTGAATATCCTGCCAGCCGTTCCCATCACCGATCAGTAATCTTGCAATGTACTCAGTACCCGGATGCAAAGGTGATTTGTCATCATGTCCTAAAATTGTAGAATTATCTGACTCTATCAAGGGTGAGAATTCTTCACGAATCCAGTAGGTGACCAAATCAGCTTCCCAGTCTGGCGTGATGGTTGAACCAATCCCACAGGGTGTAGGTACGTCTGGACAAACAGGGCCCCCACCTCGCGCCAAAACGTTATTTTGTTGATCAGCACCACTGACGTAGAAAGAAACCTTTTCACCATGTGCATTTGAACTGTCATCGATAATCCCACTGAATACATTGATTCCACCCGGCAATTTCTCAGGTGAGCGTAACAAAGAGGTCCGATACTCATTGGCATCAGGCAGAAGGTTGTAGTTCAGATCATCTTGTGATTCAACCCAGTAATGCAGTGTGATTTCGACTGGAGGGTCTACAGAATCCTCAACGGTGACACTGATCGATTGACTCCCAGCATGAACTTCGATACCATCATCAGGCGTTGCACCCATGACGAGGGGACTGTTGCCATCAAGCACAATTCGCATGGTGTTGAAATTCGGATTGATGAATGTAGAACCATTTGGAAGAGAAGTTGCAGAAACCTCGAATAACATGCCTCCTTGGCTCGATTGCAGTGGTGTTAGTAGAGTCATGTAGTATTGGCCATACGCTGGATTGGCTTCAAAAATGAATGACTGAGGCCCACCCATTTTCTGACCATCTTGTGTGAGATTTTCGCCAATGAGTTCGAGATAAAACTGACCC
>CEQM01257707.1_pt1 | contig 10748 bp, 19 predicted proteins | sample 531111 | NCBI WGS metagenome assembly CEQM01 (sample SAMEA2621278, study PRJEB7988) | marine metagenome | biome: marine biome (ENVO:00000447); feature: deep chlorophyll maximum layer (ENVO:xxxxxxxx); material: "saline water (ENVO:00002010), including plankton (ENVO:xxxxxxxx)" | depth 120 m
CATTTCAAAAAACGTTGATGGTTTTGGGCTTGAAAATGAACAAGACCATGAAGCGCCTGACCACAATATCACTGATATGGTACAGAGCGTTACCGCGTGGGCGCGCATCCACGGCGTGCGCCAGTTCCAATTTTTCGGGCTTGAATCTGTGACACTATGGCGCGAAGTGCGCCGTATTTCGGGCACTGGTCATGGTGATATCGCTAACGAGCTAATCAACGCCACGGGCGGCAGAAAGGGCGATGATAAAACGCCAAGCTGGATAACCTTTACAAAGCTAGTAAATCAGCACTATGTGGGGCTGGATAAGGTAGAGCGCCGTAGCGAGGCGTATAACGACAAAGTAAACATAATTAAAGGCGTAGTCATTGCTAACACGGTAATTCAAACCCGTGATGGTGAGTGGGTGCGCGAATTTCTCACGGCTTCACGCCGTGAGGCTCTTAAAGCAAGCGGCAGCTTGCGCTCTTGGACTGGTGAAAATAACTGTAACCAGTCGGGCGGCAGACCAGATTTAAAACATCAAAACACACTCATTTTTAACTCATTAGGGGTATCAAATGTCACGTAAAGACGCAATTTCAAAACTTAAACTTTGCATTAAAGAGCAAATCGACCTAACAAAGCAAGCTGAAAAGGCTAGTGCATTTTCTTTGCGCCCGATTTTAGAAAAGAAAGATAAATCACTAATCGGCGGGCTTTTGGCTGTGGTTGAGGCATTGGAGGCGGCGCAGTAATGGAAGCTATTCCACGTATAGCAATTATTGCGCTTTCGCTTGCTGCGGTAGTGCTTTTAATTAGTGTTCTTATCAAGCTATTTCTACCGTCAACTATCAATGAAAAGGTTCATTTTGAGCAATTTAATGGGGTTGAATGTGTGGTTTATAGCGATGGGCGGCGCGGCGGGTTGTCGTGCAATTGGGCAAAATACAATGAGGGGGCGCAGTAGTGGCAAATCCAACGATAGGGCACATTAATTGCCCAATTTGTAAGACTGAGGGCGAAGTGCGCCGCTATTCAACGGGCACGAAAAAGCTCTACTGGTATTGTCAGTGTGGGCAAATTCGCCCGACTTCATACGAGGGGCAAAAATTCATTAACGAAAACGCCACGTTTATCGGTGAAAATGGTACGCCGTTAACGGCAGCAAAACCCGTTAACGAAAAAAAGGAAGAATCCACGGTAAAAGATAAGAGTCTACTAGGCTGGTTTTTATCTGATGATGATGAAGTGAGCGCCTAACCTATTTTTTAACAATCCAACGCTGTGAAGCAGGGGAAAACATGACAATCGAAATCGAAGAAACAACACAAGGTGTTGACGACTTGGCGCGCGAATTTGCCGCGTTAACGGCAGAGGGTGAAGCGCTGGACGGTGAGCAAAACCCGTTAACGGGCGAAACGCCCGATAAAGAACCCGCAGAACTTGAAATTCCAACAGGCGAATTGATGGCGCAAGTGGTGCAGACCACGGCTGATATTTTTGCGCCAAATTGGGAAATACAACCAGACGAAAGTGAGGCGCTTGGCAACGCTTACGGCGCGCTATTAGACAAATATATGCCTGATAGCGGGCTGGATAAGTGGGGGCTGGAAATAACCGCGCTTATGGTCACGGGTATGGTGATTCGCTCTCGTGCTGGTGTACCGCTCAAAAAGAAACCAAAATCTGAAAAAACGCGCCAGGGCGAAAAAAACGAACCTGAAGAAAAACAAGAGGTTAAAGAATCAGAGCCTAAACAAGAGATTCTGAACAGTAACCCAAGCGGGGTGCTGTAATGAGTCGAGTCGATACCGCGCTAAAAGCAGAGCATATTTATATAACGGGCGGCAGTGGTACGGGTAAAAGCTCTTTCTTGAAAGAAAAGCTGAAGCACGCAAAGCGCGTTCTTGTCTTTGACCCTGATGACGAATACAGCGAAATCAGCGGTTTTATTCGCATTGAGAAACACGGCGATTTAGCCAAATACCTGTCTGTCAATCGCAACAAAAACGTGAAAATTGCCTTTGTTGGCGGCGGTAAAGAAAGCTTTGAATTTTGGGCAAAGTGCGCGTTTTCGTGGGGCAATTGTCTTGCCATTGCTGAGGAAATTGCAGACGTAACCACACCCGCCAAAGCGCCGCCCGCGTGGGGTAAATTGATTCGCCGTGGGCGCAAATACGGGATAACCGTTTGCGCTGTAACGCAATCACCTGCTGAAGCAGATAAAACCATTTTAAGAAATGCCGCTGTAATTCGTTGCTTTGCCCTTGGTCGTGATGCAGACAGGCGCGCAGTAGCTAACGAAATGAATACAAGTGTTGAGCATATCGCGAAAATGGTTCCGCTTGATTTTATCGAATTTCGCCGTGCTGATTTGTCATTACGTAAGGGAAATTTAAAGCACAAAAGAACAACAATGCTTGCCGCGTAACCCGTTAACGGGTTTTTGATAAAGAATGTTATTTATTTATTGAATAGGTTTCTTGTTTTGGGGTAAGTTCCGTTTGTCTTTTAACCAATCCAACGCTGTGAAGCAGGGGAATTTTTATGATTAACAAAACGATGATTAAGAGCGCGCTAACTTCGTTAGTTGTGCTTGCTGCTGTGAAGAAATTTGCACCTCTATCAGTTAAAAAATATCTGTAAGGGGCGCATTAATGAAAACGCTAGACCAATTACCAACAATCGCCAACGTAGCGGCGGGTAACACGGTTACAATCGGTTTGCCCGTGGGCAACGTGTACGAAAAGGTTTTTCTGTATTATTCGGGTGTCACACTCGCGCAACTGAAAGACATTGAAGTGCGCCTAAATGACCGCGTTGTCACTGAATATCCTGATGGTGAGCGCATGGTTTCAATGGAAAAACACTACAACCGCACCACGAAAGACGGTGTATTGGTGTTTAACTTTACCCGTGACGAACTACATAACCTTAACCAGCGCCGTTTCTTTGGCTTAGACACAAGCGCTTCACAAGGCATTACGATTGCCAATATCACTATTGATATTGCATCTGATGCAACCGCGCCAAAGCTAACCGCTTATGCTGAGAAATCAATGAGCGTGGCAGGTGTACCAAACTACCTAACCAAGACGCGCCGATTCTTTAAAGACGTAAGCGCGGCGGGTACGTTTGATATCGACAACCTAACGCTACCGCAGGGCGCATCTATCGCAGCCATTCACCTTTATCACAAAGGTGACGCTGAAGTCACAAAAGCCATGCTACTAGTGAATAACACTAACTGGCATGACGTTGACAAACAAACGGCGGCAACGATTCAGGAGCTTTACGGGCGTAAGCCTGAGACCACAAAAGCGGCTGTAATTGATTTGACGCTAGATGGTGACATTCAACAGGCGTTGCCAGTTGATAAAAATATCACTGATTTCCGTCTACGTGTTACCACGGCGGGCGCTGGTCAAATTGAATTGATGGTTGAATACATTGATTTATGGGGCGTAGGTCGTTTTTAAGGGGGCTTTATGCAGTCAGGTAAACAAATGATGACGATTCAACCTGTGCCAACGCCAGTGGCTACCACTAGCGCGGGTTCGTGGATGCAACAGGGCAACCAGTTGTTAAACAATGCGTTAAACGCATGGGCGCAGGTTGAACAAATCAAGGCAGCAAAAAGCGCCAGTGGTGGCGACCAAGTAAGCAAGCAAACGCAACCTGAGCTTTCAAACGGGGCAGGGGTGCAGCTTGATACTACGGCACAAGATATCGCCAAGCAAAAGGCGGCAGGTGTAACGGGTTTCGGTGAAATCAATTACAAAATGCTTGCGTTTGCTAGCGGTGCTTTGGTGCTAGGTCTTGTTTTAAAGGCGAAAGGTTTTAAATAACTTTCACTCACTCTCTTTTTGTATTTTTAACCTTGCCTTTAGTGCCGCCCGCGTCTTGTGTGGCGGCATTTTTTTTGGAGTAAATTTTTATGTTTGGAGCTATGACAAGCTTAACAGGTGGCGGCGGGTTGTCGTCATCAAGTAGCGCCGATGGTGATAACGCTTTTGATAACGGGGGCTACACCTACAAATCAGGCGGCAGCGGCAGTGGTAACGATAGCGCGCTTATTGTGCTTGGCGTGGTAGCGGTGGCGCTAGTGTTTTGGGGGCGTAAATAATGGGCTTATTCGGGGGTGGAGATAGAAAAACCACTAATGAAGATAATCGGATTATTAACGATTACGCAAATGCATCGTGGGATAACTCGGTCAGAAATGAGTATTCCAACGAGCTAAACGGCGATTTCAATAACAATACGGGCACAATCACAATGATTGACCCTAACGCAATAGAGGGGGCGCTTTCTATTAGTGAGAATGCCATGGGCTTGGCTGATAGCGTGGTGGGGAGCAATACGTATTTAGCTGATAGCGCCATGAATAACAACACGTTGTTAGCTGATAGCGCCATGGGGCACATGAAATCGGTTAACTCCGATTCACTAACCTTTGCTGATGGGGTAATGAGTAATGCCCTTGATAGCGTAAATGGGATCGCGGGTGACTCGTTAGAGTTTGCTAGCGGCGCGCTGGATTCGGGCTTTGATTCTATGCGCGGCTTGGCGGGTGATTCCATGGCGCTAGCGCAAAGCATGGGTGCATATTCTATCGATGCGGCAATGAACTTTGCTGATAACGCGAGTTTTCAACAGCAAAGCAATAATGAGTTAGTGCTTGCGCTTGCGGGTAATGCCCGTGAACAAAACGCGGAAAACAATCAGGCGCTAACTGACGGTTTTGAGCAAATGATGCAGTTTACCGAACAGTTTTCACGCTCTGACGGTGCAGCGGTAGCTGAGACTAACACGAAAACAGTCGGGTTCATGGTCGCGGGCTTGGTCGCGGTAATGCTTTTATCTAAGGGGTTGAAATAATGCTTTTTGATTTGAAATTAAGTAACGGCTTTTGGAATCAAGTAAACCGTGAAGCAAGGCACATAAATATTGTGTTGGCAGCGGGTGAAATTCAAGTCCGATTCGTAAGCAAGAAAGGCACAAATTATCAGACTAAAATGGTTCAAGGCATGGCGCTTGAATTACCCAAGTTTGACCGCGTTGAAATCAAGGGGGAGACCGACCAGCAAATTAAAGTATGGGTGTCTGATGTTCCGTTGTCATATTCTCCTGATAGTTCGCGCCAAGTGGGTTCAAATGCGTTGCGTTCAAGTGTGGGGTATGTGTATTCGGGTTATCCTCACGCCCTATTGCCCGCTGAAATTGGGCGCAACAAGGTCACATTAACGCCGCAACAAGATATTTATATCGGTGGAACTAACCTAAACACAAAAAACGGTGTACTGCTTAAAGCGGGACAGGTGTTCAACCTAGCCACACAAGGTGCAGTGTACGCGCTAGAAACGAGCGGGAATTTTCAACCATATTTCACGGCGCTAGCTGACCCGACAAAGCTGCGCGGTGAAATAACAACGGACAATAAGCCGATTTTTGCCATGTATTTTGAGAATAAGGCTAGAACGCGGGGTTGGGGTTACAAAGTAAACGGCAACGCAACAGGCGCGCAAACCGATAGACTGTACGAGTACGACCCCGCAACACTCGAACCCACGGGTTTTGAAATCTTCATTAGGTCGGGCACTTACAAGCCATCAGGTGATGACTTTTATTATGTGGGTGAAGATGTGCTTATGTGCATGACAGATAGAACCCTCTATTACTTCGACCTAAATGCGGGAGTAATGACAAGTCACGTTTTTGATGCCTCAACAAGTCGCCCAAACAAATGGGCGCAGAGCGGCGATAAGCAATACGTAATGGTGCAAGACGGTAATATCTATGAAAGCCCATTAAATGCACAAGAATGGACTTTATATGCGGATGCGCCGCCAGTGACACAAGGGAACTTGATTACCATAAAGGGGTTTTCTGTAACATCGGCAGGGCGCGTGGTTGTTGCCAATACAGACCAGCTTTGGTTTAAGGACGAGGGCGGCGTGTGGACGCAAGGCGCAACGTGGGATTACAACTACCTGCAAAGCTCACGGGCAATGGATATTGACCTAGCCACAGATACACTGTACGGCGCGGGGCGCAATGGCGTGTATATATCAAATGACGGGGGCGTGTCGTGGTCGCTTGATTGTGATATGACCGAAGCGGCAAACGGGCGCGAGTTGAAATACCTAACCGTGTTAAATGGTGCAGTGCTAGCGGTGGGTGTTGAGGGGTTTACTTACCGTAACCCGATTACGGGTGAGTATGGAAAATACAACATCCCCTTTGGGCAAAGAGGGGGCAAAATCGCCTGTTTAAGTGAAAGCGGGCGCATTTATTTCGGGTTGGATGCGAGTTACCCGACCACGAACGGCGGTGATGGGCATTATTTCCTAAATATGAAAGGTGAAGCCTCACCCGTTGCGGGCTTGCCTGTGTCAATCATGGCAGAAGTGAACTAATGAAGTATAAAACAGTCGCGGCAGTGATTGCCGCGCTGCTTTTAGGGGGATATATGAAAGCAACCAGCAAACCACGGGGCATACGGAACAATAACCCGTTAAACATTCGCATTGGCAACAATTGGCAGGGCGAAACGAGCGCAGACGGTGACGGCGAATTTGAACAGTTTAATTCGCCAGAAATGGGGATAAGAGCGGCAGCGCGCTTGCTTAAAAACTACCGTGACATTCACGGCTTAAAAACCATTGAGGAAATTATTTCAAGGTGGGCTCCGACTTCAGAAAACAACACGGCGGCGTATATCGCTAGCGTGGAGCAAAAAACGGGAATAGGGCGCGATAGCATTTTGGGTGACAGTGATTACATTGACGTTATCAAAGCCATGATTCACCACGAAAACGGCGAACAGCCATATTCAGACCTAACCATTCACAATGGTTTTTCATTGGGATTTTACGCATGAAAACACAATTCTTTATGACGCCCGCAGGGCAAGCGGTGGCGCTTGCGGTGGTAGTAGGCGGCGCGCTGTATTACGGTGAGCGCAAAGCGCGTCAAGTGGCAACCGCAGTGAACCCAAATAGCGATAAAAATATCGTTTACGGTGGCGTTAACGCTATCGGGCGCACGGTATCAGGTGACGAGGATTTTAATTTAGGTTATTGGATTTATGACCTAGTACACGGGGAGCAAACGCCGTGATTCAAATTCTAACGGCGGTCACGCCATTTTTACGTGATTTACTGAGCCATATTACCAGTGGCAGCAAAAAAACCGTTCACGGCGTTTCTACGGCGCTTGATGGGCGCGTGGGGTTGGCGCTGGTTGGTATCTGGCTGTACCCGTTTTTCACTATGTTCCTGCCATTTGTGCAGGAGTACACATTGCGAGGCTTTGAAGCGTTGCGACAACTGCCTGACTGGTATATTGACTTTATAATGGTGCTAAGTGCCGCCCTTGTGGGCGTGGTGGGCTACAAGAGGCGGCGGGCATGAAAGAAACATTTGATTTAGTGAGCGCCTTACTAGGAACGGGCGCGAATGGTGTAATGTGTATTTTAGGTTATGTGGTACTAAAACATGAATTGCGCCTTACTCGGTTAGAGGGTAAAAACAGTTAAAAACGCGGGCTAATGTGCCCGCTTTTTTATAGCTTGAAGCGTATCTTTTTTGAGGTACTTATCCCAAAACAGCGCATTTTTGCTGTCACTGGCTGACGGTAGCGCATAGTCAAGCATCATAAGTTGTTTGGCTGACACTTGGCGCGCGCCGTAGTACCCGTAGAAGTGAATTTTATCATCTATTACGTGAAAGCCTTGCCAAGCTTCATTTTTAGGCAAGTACCCGCGTAAGTGAATATCAAGCAGTTTAACTGCCCATGGCGGCAAATGTTCACACGCTAGCCAGTTTTGCACGGTGCGCTGAGACACGCAGAAGAAATCAGCGGCGCGCTTCGTGTCCGTTTCGCCGTTAGAGAAGTGAAAAGCAGCACGCAAAGCATGATGCGGATGGGTATTAAAAATCTTATCCATGACTAACCTATTATTTTTCATTATAACAACCAGCCAAGTTCAATAAATTTCAGTGATACTAGAGCACAAAAACAACCGCTTAACTGATTAAGCGAAATTATACAAAACGGGGTTTTCGATTGTAAATCTTTGTAAATCTCCGTTTTTTGTAAGTTGTTCATGTTGTAGTGAAAATTTTTCATAAGCTAATTGCGTATAATGTATATTAAGTTAAAGAATTTCTTTACTTTCCAAAGCCGCGTCTTTATTGGCGTTGAACAGGTTATACACAAGCGCAATTATTGCGCTGTGCCTGTCCTTAATGGAAATGCTTGTTCTGTGCCAATCTGGTTTTTTAGTGCTTGCTTGATTGCGTCCTCTTTAACCTTGGCGTGTTGGACTGAAAGCCACACCACGTATGGGTCAAGGGCGCATAATTCCGCAATTTTTACGCATTGGGCATCGGTGGGCGTGCATCCGCTTTTTTTCCAGTTGCGCCACTGTCCGAACTGAACAGGGTGAATATCTAACATTTCAGCGGCGCTTTTCGCTGTACGCTTTGGGCTACGGAAGATGCACCAATGTAGCAATTCTTCATAATCCATAATTTTCACACTCTCTTGCATAGTTTTCATAACATTAAATCCTTTTGTTCATTGCTGCAATTATAGACTATACGAAAATTGAAAGGTTCTTTACAAGATAAATAAATTTCTTTACTTTCGCTCTCGTAGTAATCATACGAGTGAGTTTCTAACATGGATTTCTTTTCTAAGCAGTACAAAGCCCTTTTTCAATTACCTAATGATGTATACAGCGATGTGAAGCGCGGTTTGCAGCCGTTTTTTATGACTGAAGTGAGTCACGGCTTAAACATTGTTGATGTGGTTTGTGTTGAACCTGAGATTTCGAAAGATACCAACGCGCTAATTCGTGAAAGCGGCAGTGCGGGCAATATTGAGTGTGAATTTCTTCTTATTACTAGCGTGAAATCCATGGAAAACGGGGTTCGCGTTTACGGCTTTGTGCGCCTTACTTCAATTCCTGACCCAATAAACAAGATTATTGATGCGCTGTATAGCGAAAACAACCTGTTAAAAGCCGCGTGTAAGCGCGAGGGCATGAACGCGGATTTAATCGCCTTGGGTGTCGAGTAATGCGCTTTATTACGGTTAACCCTAGCAACCTTACGCGGGTAGGGCTGATGCTTGAAAGCGTGTTAAAAGCAGAGCTAAACGGCGCGCCAGAGCATAAAGCAAAGGCGGCGTATTACATGGGTGTTTTCTCTGACAAGGTGAATCAGTGCGGCTTAGATGAACAGGAAGATTGCGCCTTTTCAGTTATGACCACTATCGTTCAAAGTAACGAAAACGGCGAAACAAAGGCGGCGTATTTTCTGGCACTGGTTGAATTTACGTACCTATTGGGATGGGTAGAGGCTGAGTCTGTTTTTCAAATGGCACTTAATGAGCAACAGGAGCGCGCCGCGTGAATGTGGTTCAGCCGTTTCTAGCTCTTGATTCACGCTTTACGCATGAGTTAACGCTTAACGTGGGCGAAAATAGCGCGCAGGGTGTTAGGGATGCGCTAGCGGCGCGTTTTACGCAACAGGCGCGTGAAATTATCAGAGATACGCCTAAACCGTATCAGAAAAGGCTTGTAAGTACCTTTGCGGGTATCTTTAACAAGCGCGTTCAAAAAGACAATCACGAGCCGTATAGAGCGGCAAAGGCGGCAACGGCTGAAATTAAAATTATGGCGCGGGGTGTGGGTGCAGCGCTTGAAGCGTGGCGTTTCCCGTTAACGGCGCTTTATTCTATTGATGCCAGAGAACGCGAGGCGCAAAATCTCGCTACTGTGGCAACCACTACGCTTGCCAGTTTTCGCGCCGATGTGGGCGCGCCTGAGTTGGTAACGTGTGATGTACTTTACAACAAAAAGCTAACGCGGGTTTATACCCAGCTTTCAAAAGTCTATGCCGTAGTGGGGATTAGTGCGCCCGCTATTTTGACCGCCAAAAAAACGCCAATCACTATCAAAAATGAAAGCTTGGAAAGCGCAATTTTGCGCCTTGTCTGTGATAAGTGGGCAACGCGCAAGGTTGACCGCTTGGCGCGCCGTACCCGTGAACAGGTAGCCATTGCCATGGGTGAGGTGGGCAAACACTCGCCGTATGTATCACCACGCGGGCTAACTGAATTTAGACACAAGCAGAAAGCGGCGGCGGCGTTTTTAGATAACTATGTTTTAGTGAATGAAAAGCTAGATTGTGAAATCTCACTACGTGAAGCGGCTGAAGCGGGGCAAAGTAACCCTGTAAACCGAAGAACAGAATTAATGATACGCGCCAACGGCTTGCAAGATATTGCTATGCAAGAAAATATGAAAGCGTATTTTCTCACTATTACCGCGCCTAGCAAATATCACCCAAACAGTGCCAAGTTTGAGGGCGCGACCCCACGCAAAACACACGGCTATTTACAAGAATGTTGGGTGTTAGTGCGTGCGCTGTGGGCAAAAGAGGGCATTAAACCAAAGGGCGTGCGTGTGGTTGAGCCGCACAAAGATGCGTGCCCACACTGGCACATGCTTGTATTTTTCCCTGATGGGCAGGAAGAAACCGCGCTAAACATTGCCCGTAATGTGTTTTGTGCTGAAGATAGACACGAATTAACCAACCAGAAAACAGGGAAAGAGGATCTTACGCCGCGCTTCGATGCCAAGTTTATGACCATGGGTGTAGATGAAAACGGGCGCGAGTGCTCGCCTGTATCGTACCTTGCTAAATACATTTCAAAAAACGTTGATGGTTTTGGGCTTGAAAATGAACAAGACC
>CEQM01082312.1_pt1 | contig 10720 bp, 8 predicted proteins | sample 531111 | NCBI WGS metagenome assembly CEQM01 (sample SAMEA2621278, study PRJEB7988) | marine metagenome | biome: marine biome (ENVO:00000447); feature: deep chlorophyll maximum layer (ENVO:xxxxxxxx); material: "saline water (ENVO:00002010), including plankton (ENVO:xxxxxxxx)" | depth 120 m
TGGCTATTAAGCATTAGGCCTAATTCAGTTTCTAAATTTAACCATTGTAATGGCTGAGGAATAGGGAATCCACCAGAATCTCTAGTAGGAGCATTTTGAGCAAACTCTTGTCCTTGATAAATCATTGGAACACCATGACTTGTTAATAAAATAGTTGCACCTACCTGAGATCTCTTACATGCATCTTCAAGAGAATGACCTTGAAATTCTGTTGATTGATATATAAGCCTACTTTCATCATGACTCTCAATATAATTAACAGGTCCAGTAACAAAATTATAGCCCTGAGAATAAGCATTTATATGATTAGTGATATTATTCATATCAAAGTAAATATCTAAAATATTATCAAATAAATTATGATGATAGCTATAATCCCATCCTGAATCAAAATCTGTATTATTAATCTGATATGGATTATCTGTTTCTGCTATTAATATCAAAGAAGGGTCTATATTATCTAAAATATTTACATAATATGATGCCCCATTATAATCACCTCCCCATCCAATACCTTCAACATAATCAAACCTAAAGCCATCAATATGATATTCTTCAACCCAATGAATAAGTGCATCTTTTACATATTTCCATCCTCTATAAGAACGACCATCTATGTTATGCCAATGTTGCAATTTATAGCCCCAATCAGATGGGGCATTATCAAAATATGGACAATTTAAAAAATCGTGTGCTTCCCAATTATAATTATCTATTGGATGATAGAGTTGAAATAATGGTGAAGAACCCCAAAGATGATTATATACAACATCTAATAAAATAGCAATTCCATGTTCATGAGCAGTGTTAACCAAATCTTTAAATTCTGTAGGCGACCCATAAGCACTCTCTGGAGCCATACCATAAGATGTATTATAGCCCCAAGAATAATCACCTTCAAATTCATTAATGGGCATTAACTCAATTGCGTTTATACCCAAATCATTAAAATATCCTGCATTTATAGAATCAATTAAATTACTATATTTACCAATTTCACCTTCTATACCTAAAAAATCTCCTATATGTAATTCATATATAATTAAATCTTCTACTTCAGGTCTTTGATAAGAATTATCATTCCATATATATTCATCTTGTCCAATTTCAAAGATCGTTTTAGCATGTTGGAAATTACCACTTTCAGAACCAGTGAAGGGATCTTTCCATTCAACATCTTCAGACCAAGGATCTGCTATATTTTTAAGTCCTTCAATATTATATTGGTAAGAATAAATTCCATCATTTAAAGTTGTTTCGTACCACCATAACGTATCTCCTGATAATTTCATTATCTCACCATTTGGAAAGTTTTCATTCCAAGAACCTTTAATTGAAACATATTCTTTTCCAGGTGCAAATAATGTAAAAATAACATTATTATCATTAATATTTATCCCATCATCTAAATCTAAAGGAACAGGCTCTTGTTGAATCTGATATTGTAAATAAAAATCTATAAATGAAAAAGAGAGATTTCCATTATCATAAGATGATTTTGCAATAAGCTCTAAATCTCCAAATAAGCCATATGGAGGAGACCATAAATATTCAAAAGGCTCAGAATATAATGTTGTTAATAAATTACCATCTAACCATAATTCAACATTATCAGCACTCCCCTCAAGAATAATTTGAATATCGCCCATAATTTGGTCCCCTTGTAAAGGAGATATAAAATCTAAAAATGGATCTTCTTCATCTGGATTATAATTAAAATAGATATCATAATAAATAATTTGTCCATTACTACCGATATCATAACTCCCATCATCCCACAATATTTTAAATTTTAAAGAATTAATAATCTGCTGCCCTGATTGGAACGGATCAAAAGATAGTGATAAGCTATTAGGGTTAATGTTTTGCAAAGGTGAATACACGGCTCCATTAACCATATATGTATCATCAGGCCAATATTCTTCTATAGGAGAAACGTGACCATCCCCTGCATCTACAGTCCAAACAATATGACCACCTTGATCAACATTATTTAAAATAATTGAAACATTATCATTAGGAGTAGGATTAAAAGGTGTCCAAAAATAGTTTAAACTAATATGCCAATCTATTCCAATGCCTCCATTATTATCCCAATTATCATTTAGATCAGTAAAAACAAAATCAATAGTTTCGGCATTTTCAGGGATTTGATAAGTATATTGCCACCATCCAGTTCCTATAGACGGAGCATAAGACATTGCATAATCTTCAGTATCTTCCCAACCATTATAACCTAAATGTATGTAAGCAGGGAAGGTATTATTAGGCAATGATCCATCAATTGTATTATAATAAATTGTAATATCACTACCTGGTATAGGTACTTCAGGTTCCCAATACACATAATTTGGTAATGCATAGTTAAAACATAATATAAAAAATAATATTTTTTTCATCTTATAATTAATCCTAATGAATTAAACCTAAAAAATTAATAAATTTCAACTGAAAATTCTAATCGCTTTTTATTAAAAATTGTAATTAATTAAAATTAGGGAATTAAAAAATGAATTTAAAATATATAATCTATATTAGTATGATGTTAATAATAGTTAGCTGTGGAGTAACTTCATTATCAATAAATAATCAAAATATAATTTTTTCACCAGATGGAACATTAGAATTAAATATTTCAATTAATGAAGGTGGATTTTTAGAATACTCATTAAATAAAGATAATAAAATGATCATTGAGCCATCTCTACTTGGAATTAAAGCCGATAAATTTGACTTAACATCAAATTTTAAAATTAATAGTATTGAAAAATCCTCAAATAATGAATCATGGGAACAAGTTTGGGGTGAGCAAAAAGTTATTAATGATAACTATAATGAATTAAAATTAGATATAAAATCAGATAATAATAATTTAAATATGATAATTCACTTTAAGTTATTTAATGATGGGCTTGGATTCAGATATGAAATCCCTAATCAACCAAGAATAGAAAATAGCTATAATATAGTAGATGAAATAACAGAATTTAATTTTTCTGAAGATTCTCCATCTTGGTGGATACCTGCATATGCATATCGTAGATATGAATTTTTATATGCAAATACATTAATAAGTGAGATATCAAGAGATAAATTTTCTGAACTAGTAGAACATTTACATGGCGATCGCATTGGGCCTGAAGCAGTTCAAACACCTTTTACTACTCAAAGAAAAGATGGTATTACTATAGTAATACACGAAGCGAACCTTACAAGCTATTCAAGTATGACATTAAAAGCTAATGGAACGAAAAATATGGAGTGTGATTTAATTCCATGGTCAGATGGAACTAAAGTTAAGGTTAATTCACCTTTAAAAACTCCTTGGAGGACAATCATAGTAGGAAATTCTCCAAGTGATATAGCTATGTCCACGCTAACTTTAAATTTAAATGAGCCAAATCAACTGAATAATACAGATTGGATTAAACCTGGAAAATATATTGGACTTTGGTGGGAGATGATTGGAACAAATGAATCTTCTTGGGGATCTGGTCCTTATCATGGTGCACAAACAGATCGAGTTAAAGATTATATCGATTTTGGGTCAAAATATAATTTTGATGGCGTTTTAGTAGAAGGCTGGAATACCGGTTGGGATGAAAATTGGTGTTGTACCGGTGATGGTGAAAATTTTGGTTTTTATCATCCACATCCTGAATTTGATAACAAAGAAGTAACAAAATATGCAAAAGAAAAAAATATTAGACTCGTTGGACATCATGAAACTGGCACCCAAATAAATAACTATGAATCACAATTAGATAGCGCTTTTATATATTGTAATGAAAATGATATAAGAGTTGTTAAAACAGGTTATGTTAATGATGGTAGTCAAAATATTAAAAGAGTAACCGCAGATGGGACTATTCATATGGAATGGCATCATGGGCAATATATGGTAGAGCATTTTAGAAAGGTATTAGAAACCGCAGCTAAATATCAAGTAAGTATAGTTGTTCATGAACCTATCAAAGATACTGGTTTAAGAAGAACTTTCCCCAATATGGTATCTAGAGAAGGTGCAAGAGGTCAAGAATTTAATGGGTTTATGCCTAAGGATTGGAATAATAAACCAAATCATACTACAATTTTACCATTCACTAGATTAGTTTCTAGTCCAATGGATTATACCCCTGGTATATTTAATCTAAAAGATTATAGATATAATAGTAATGATGATAGAACTATTAACACAGACCATCATATCCCAAGTACTATTGCAAAAGAATTAGCCTTATATGTTATTATATATGCTCCTATTCAAATGGCTGCTGATTTACCTTCAAATTACGAGGGGCATCCTGCATTTCAATTTATTTTAGACGTACCAACAGATTGGGAATATACCTATGTTTTAAATGGTGAGATTGGTGAATATATAACCACTGTACGTAAAGACATTAATAGTTCTGATTGGTATCTAGGAAGTATTACAAATGAAGATGCTAGAGAGTTAAATATCAATTTATCATTCCTCGATTCTGACAAATCCTATAATGCAACTATTTATAAAGATCCATTAGATGGTGGTTGGGAATCTAAGCCTGAAGAAATAATTATTGAAAAAACATCTATAATATCAAATCAAAATTTAAAATTAATATTACCTCCTGGTGGTGGACAAGCAATTCGTTTTTCTCCTAGGAATAAATAATTAGTAATGAGTTTCAAACAATTATATTTTGATGTAGCAGCAACAACGCCTATGGATTTAACTGTTGCAGAAATAGTACATGAGGCAAATCTTGAGAGTTTCGGGAATCCATCAAGTATGCATATGTCAGGACAAAAATCTCATAACATAGTTGAGAGATCCCGTAATTCAATTGCTGAGATTTTAAATTGTAAGCCATCTGAAATTATTTTTACATCTGGTGGCTCAGAATCAAATAATATAGTGCTAAAAGGAGTCCTTAAAAAGGGTGATCATTTAATCACAAGCTCATACGAACATCCATCTATTCTAAATTTAGCAAATCATTTAGAAAAAAATGGAATCGAAGTTTCTTTTGTTAAGCCAAAAAATAATGGATCTATTGATATCAAAGATATTAAGTCTGAAATAAAAGAAAACACAAAATTAATTTCAATTATGTATGTAAATAATGAGCTTGGGACAATAAATCCTATTAAAGAAATAGGTGACATTGCACATAAAAATAAAATTTTATTTCATTCTGATGCTGTACAGTTTATTGGTAAAGAAAATATAAATTTATCAATTCTAAATATTGATTTTGCTACCATTTGTGCACATAAATTTTATGGTCCAAAAGGAATTGGAGCATTATATTGTAAAAGTGGTATTATTATTAATCCATTAATTGAAGGAGGTGGACAAGAAGATGGTAAAAGGGCCGGTACAGAAAATATTAGTTCTATTTTAGGTATGGCTAAAGCTCTCGAGATTTCAAGTGATAGTTCTAGTAAAAATAAGCAAAAAATTTTAAAATTAGAAAATTATTTTTTAGAGTTGTTAGATAACTCTAATATTGAATATAGATTAAATGGAGAAGCTAGATTAACAGGTATTCTGAATATTACTTTTTTTGGAGTTGAAGGCCATGGTCTTTTAATGAATCTTGATATGCAAGGGATTGCAATATCTTATGGTTCTGCCTGCTCATCAGGTTCAGCCAATGCACCTCAAGCTCTTATAGAAATAGGGATGAAAGAAGAAGAAGCTCGCTGTTCTGTAAGAATATCAATTGGTAAAATGATTATAAAAAAAGATATTAAACAATTATTTAAATCTATTGAAAATATAATAAACAGGATTAAACCTAATGAAAGATAAAGTACTTGTTGCAATGTCAGGTGGAGTAGATAGCTCTGTAACCCTTTTAAGAATAATTGAAATGGGTTATGAAGCTATTGGTATCACTATGAAATTATGGGAATATAAAAATTTTGGCGGGAATAACCTTCAAGAAAATAATTGTTGTGCAGTTAGTTCAATTAATAAGGCTAAACTAGTCTGTGAAAGAATGGGAGTCCCTCATTATACTATTGATTTCACAGATAGCTTCAAAGAAAATGTTGTAGATAACTTTGTAGATGAATATTTAAATGGAAGGACACCAAATCCATGTGTAAGATGTAACTCTTTTATAAAATGGGATACGTTCATTGAGCAAGCTGAAGTTCTAGGAGCAAAATATATAGCAACAGGCCATTATGCTCAAATTGAAAAAAGAAATAAAAATTATTTTATAAAACAGGGAGTAGATGAAAGGAAAGATCAATCCTATGTTTTATGGGGTATTCCAAAAGAGACATTAAGTAGAACTATTTTACCTTTAGGAGGATTAACAAAAGAAGAAGTAAGACAGATTGCAAGAGATAACAAACTTGAGACTGCTGAAGAACCTGAAAGTATGGAAATTTGTTTTATTGCTGATAATAATTATAAAAGATTTATTAATGAATATGCACCTGATAAAGTTGCTAAAATTAAAGATGGTAAAACATTGAATGAAGATGGTGATAAAATAGGTAATAATGATGGGTATATAAATTATACAATTGGTCAAAGAAAAGGTATTGGTTTAACAAGTCCAAATCCTCTTTATGTAAAAGAAATTAATCCAAAAAATAATACAATAGTTGTTAGTGAAAAAAAATCTTTATTAAAAAATATTTGTAAGGTTCAAAATCTTAATTGGTTAATAGAAAAACCTAAATTACCTCATAATACGCTTTGCCAAATAAGGTATAATGGAAATAAATCACAAGGTATAATAACACAGGAAGGCAAAGATTTTATTGTTAACTTTAAAGATCCACAATTAGCAATAACACCTGGTCAATCTATTGTATTCTATTCTGATAATATTTTAACTGGTGGAGGTATAATCAAACTATATGAGTAAGTTAAAACAAAATATAATAATTATCTTAGCAGCTGGTAAGGGTACAAGAATGAACTCTGATTTGCCAAAAGTATTACATAATTTAAATAATAAAACTTTACTAGATTATGTTTTAGATACTGCTAATAATTTAAATCCTAAAGATATTATTTTAGTTGTAGGATATAAAAAAGAATTAGTAATTGAAAAATTTCAATCTAAAAATGTAATTTTTGTTGAGCAAGCAAAACAAAAAGGGACTGCTGATGCAATCAAATATTGCTTACCTAAACTAGAAAAATTTAATGGAAATGTATTAATACTTTCAGGAGATGTACCTTTAATCAAATCAAAAACTTTAATGCAATTAATAGACACGCATGAATCAAATAATGCCTTAGCATCACTAATATCTGCAGATTTAATGGACCCGTCAGGGTATGGTAGAATAATAAAAAATAATAAAAATCAGTTAATTAAAATTGTTGAGCATAAAGATGCCTCTGAAAAAGAAAAGAAAATAAATGAGATTAATTCTGGTATTTATATATTTAATTCAGAAATTATTAAAAATATAATTCCAAAAATTAATAATAATAATGCTCAAAATGAATACTACTTAACTGATATTTTTAATTTTATAAATGAAAAAGATACATCGATATATAAGATTGAAAATTTTAATGAGATAGCAGGAATTAATACAATTAACCAATTAGAAGAATTAAGTAAAACTATCTCGTGAAAAAAATAATCATATATATTTTATCAATTTTTACTATTACAACAAGTATTTATTTTTTAAAAATATACCTTAATGATAGAACAAATACAGAAAATATAAATCAAACATATTTAAAAAAAAGTGAGCATAATAAAAAAGCCGAAATAGAAATTTTTAATGGTTGCGGTGAAGCTGGTGTTGCTAATTTATATTCGAATTTTTTATCAAGCCATGGATTCGATATAATTGATAAAAAAAATGCCGATAATTTTGATTATCAAAATACTAATATAATTGTCCACAATAAAGAGAAACTATCTGCTGCTAAGGATTTAGCTGAGATACTAAAAATTAAAAATATAAAATTAGCTAATAATGGAGTATGGGATTTGTCACTTATTATTGGTAAAGACTATAAAAAATTAGAATCATTTGAAACAGTAAAAAAATATTTTCCCCCTTTTTAAATAATGAAAGAAGAAAAATTAATATATAAAATTGCAGATTTAATGCTAGATAAAAAAGCTATTGATGTTAAAATAATTAATGTTAAGGGCTTAACATCGATAACAGACTATTTTATAAATTGTAGTTCTCAATCTGATCCTCAAACAAGAGCTATTAAAAATCATATTGAAGAACAACTACTAAGTCAATATAATATAAAACCTCTTCATACCGAAGGTTATGAAGGTTTAAAGTGGATACTTATGGACTATATTAATATTGTTATTAATATTTTTCATGATGAAGAACGAAAATATTATGATGTTGAACGTCTGTGGGCTGATGGTAAAACAGAAGAAATAAAATGAAGAATATAATAATTCAAGAAATAGAAAAAACTTTAACTGAACTAAATTATAATAATGAAAATTTAGATATACATATAACTGTTCCAAAAAATAAAAATTTTGGAGATTTATCTACTAATATAGCTTTCTTATTAGCTAAAAGTTTGAAAAAAAATCCTCTTGATATTGCCTCTGAGATAAAAATAAAACTTGAAAAAATAGATATATTTAAAGAAATAAAGATAGCAGGGCCAGGATTCATAAACTTTAATATAAATCCTAATAGTATAGTGAATTATCTAAACAATATTATCAAATTAAATAAAAATTATGGCAAACAAAAAATTAATAATAAAAAAGTATTAGTAGAATTTGTTAGCGCAAATCCAACAGGTCCTCTAACTGTAGGACATGGAAGAGGAGCTATTTTAGGAGATACATTAAGCAATATATTTGAGTGGAATGGATATATAGTTGAAAGAGAATATTACTATAATAATGCAGGTAGACAAATGCGAGTTTTAGGAGAGTCTGTAAAAGCAAGATATTTAAATTTAATTGGAGAAAAAATAGCTTTTCCTGATGATGGATATCAAGGTGATTATATATATCAAATAGCAGAAAAATTATTCCAAAAATATGATAAAAAAATAAAAAACAACGATGAAATATTTAAAGAATATGCAGAAAAATATATTTTTAAAAATATAAAAAATACACTTAAAAATATAGGGATTCAATTTGATTCTTTTTTTAATGAAAATACTCTATATGAAAATAAGGATATATATAAAATAATAGATAAACTTGATACAAAAGGATTAATATACAAAAAAGATGATGCAGTTTGGTTTAAGGGAACTAACGTAGGTAGAGAAAATGATAGGGTTTTAATTAAAAAAACAGGTGAACCAACTTATAGGCTACCTGATATGGCATACCATGTAGATAAAATGAAAAGAGGATATGATTTATGCATAGATATATTTGGGGCAGATCATATGGATGCCTATCCAGATGTATTAGAAGTAGTGAATCAACTAGGTTATAATAAATCCAAAATAAAAGTCCTCATACACCAATTTATTTCAATATTAAAAAATGGGAAGCAGGTCAAAATGTCTACTAGGAAAGCAACATATATAACTTTAGATGAATTAATTAATGAAGTTAGTTCTGATGTTGTAAGATATTTTTTCATTATGAGAAATGTTAATTCACATTTAAATTTTGATTTAGATATAGCAAAAGAAAAATCTGAAAAAAATCCTATTTATTATATTCAATATGCTAATGCTAGAATTAATACAATATTAAATTCTAATACAATCAAGCTAAATAATTATAATTTATCTCTACTTAATCAAGAAGATGATATTAAACTAATTTATAAATTAATCGATTTTAAAGAAATTATAATTAAAGTAAAAGATATAATGGAACCTCAAATTTTAGCAAATTATTTATTAGAATTATCCTCTATGTTCCATAAATATTATGCAAAAAATAGAATAATGAATGATAATAATTTAGAACTAACAAAAGCACGGTTAATTTTTATAAAATCTATCAGCATCGTTATTACAAATGGGTTAACAGTGCTAGGGATTTCTGCACCAGAAAGCATGTAATATGGATTCCTTAGATTTATCATTTATTTTCTTATCATTTTCATCATTATTTGCATTATTAAATCCAATTGGAATTGCTCCAATTATTCTCTCACTTACCGAAGATTTAAATATTATTGAATATAAAAGACTAATACGTAAAAGTGTCTTATTTGCAATTATTATATTGCTAATATTTGCAATCATGGGTAAAATAATATTTTCTTTTTATGGGATTACTTTACATGCATTCAAAATCGCAGGTGGAATTTTATTTTTACGAATAGGATTAAATATGCTAGAGGCTAAAGTTTCAAGAACCAAATCTACACCCAAGGAGGCAGAAGAAGCTGAATCAAATAATGATATAGCATTTTCACCTATTGGAATTCCTTTAATTGCAGGACCGGGAGCAATCACATCAGTCATGATTTTATCTGCTCAAACAACATCTTTTAATCAAAAAATAATATTTTATTTAAATATTATTATTACATTATTTATAACCTTTATAATTCTAACATTAGCCAAAAAATTAACTAAAAAATTAGGAACTGTTGGTTTAAGAATAATAGAGAGAATCATGGGTATGATTCTAATGGTTATAGCTATTCAATTTATTATTGATGGTCTTGGAATTGTAATTCAAATTTATGCAGAAAATCTTACCTAGGTAAAGTTGGAGTAGATCGTGACCCAGGCAGGAATCGAACCTGCGACCATCACCTTAAAAGGGTG
>CEQM01034650.1_pt1 | contig 10717 bp, 10 predicted proteins | sample 531111 | NCBI WGS metagenome assembly CEQM01 (sample SAMEA2621278, study PRJEB7988) | marine metagenome | biome: marine biome (ENVO:00000447); feature: deep chlorophyll maximum layer (ENVO:xxxxxxxx); material: "saline water (ENVO:00002010), including plankton (ENVO:xxxxxxxx)" | depth 120 m
GAATCCTGTATATATGAGGAGAATTTTTATGATTGTTTAGGAAACTGCAATTCTGATATAGATAATGATGGAATATGTGATGAATTAGAGATATTTGGCTGTACTGATACAACAGCAATTAATTTTAATGAAAATGCAACTGAGGATGATGGTACTTGTTTGTCATCAATTTCAACTCAATCTATTCCACTTGAGGAAGGTTGGAATATGTGGTCAACATATATAAATCAAACTGATGATATTAGTTTAGTTTTTGATGATATTCTTCAAGATGTTATTATTATTAAAGATCAAAATGGAAATGTATATTGGCCTGAATATGACTTGAATTCTATTGGAAATTTAGTGATTGGCGCAGGTTATCAAATAAAAATGAATACATTTTCTTATTTAACAATTTCAGGTGTTAAAGTCCCTTTTGATACTACAATTAATTTAGGTTCTGGATGGAGTATTATAGGTTACTTACATGATTCTCCTGCTGATATTTCACAATTTTTCGAATCTTATTCTGAAAGTGTAGTAATTATTAAAAATGAATCTGGAAATGTATATTGGCCAGAATATAACTTAAATTCTATTGGTAATATGCTTCCTGGCGAGGGTTATCAAATTAAATCATTTTTAAATTTTCCATTTTCTTATCAGGAGATTGTCAATGGTAGAATAGAAAATGATGAAATACATAGTTTTCAATATTTTGAAAAACCACAATTTACAGATAACAATATGACTATTCTTTTACCTGAATTGTGTAGTATTCATATTTTAAATGAATACGATGAGATTGCAGTATTTGACAAAGATGGTTTATTAGTTGGTGCCTCCATTATTTCAGAAGGCAATAATTACATTTCTGTATGGGGTGATGATTTGACAACAGATGAAAAAGATGGATTATTTGAGGGAGACAAATTGAATTTTCAACTCTGGAATTCTACAACGGGTGAACTTAGAACCCTAGAAGTTCAATGGTCAGAAGGTTCGGGGTATTATTTAAGGAATGGTATTAGTAAAGCTGGAAAAATGTTACTAGGAATTAATCAAATAAATTCAAAAAAATTAATTAGAATTAGTGATTGTTTAGGAAAGGAAATTAATAATAACAATCAAAATACTTTGTTATTTTATATTTATGATGATGGTAGTATACAGAAAAGATATACTATTAAGTAAAAACTAGTATATTGATATAATCAAAATTTCATATTTAATTTTACATTTATTAATCTACCAGTTAAGTAATTTGGGACTGCATAATAATTATTTTGTGCATCACTTACCCATATGTAAGAGGATGTGTTTTGAATACCTATTAAATTAAAAATTTCTAAACTAGCCCATATTGATTTAAAGTAATTTAAAAACATTACTCTACTTTTTTCTTTTTCATTTTTTATTAATCTTGAAAAACCTATATCTAATCTTTTGTAAGAGGGAATTCTTAATACTTGTTCAAAACGTTCGGATTTAGGTGCACCAAAAGGAAGTCCAGAGCCATAGATTAAGCTTAATTGCATTTTGTAATTGGGATTATTTGGAAAGTAGTCTTGAAAAAATATAGATGCATTTAATCTGCGATCGGTAGGTCTTGGTATGAATCCATATTCGTCACCTTCTATATCTTCTTGAGTTTTAAGAAGTGATATACTCATCCATGAATCTACACCTGGTACAAATTCTCCGAATAATTTTAAATCTATTCCAGTTGCATAACCATTTGCATTATTTTCATTTAAATAAATGATTCGTAAATTATCTATTTCAAATGGAATTATATTAGATAATTTTTTGTAATATATTGAGCCTGTTAATTTAAATGGTCTATTTAAGTATTTAAATTGATAATCTGAGTTGATTACATAGTGAATAGATTTTTGAGCTTTAATATTTTTATTTAAGTTTCCTTCAAAATCACGATATTCTTTAAAAAAAGGTGATTGATTGTAAGAGCCAAATGATAGATTGAAAATAAAGTCTTTTTTCCAATTTGGTTTAAAGCTCATCATCGCTCTTGGGCTCATAAATAATTCTTTATTAAAGTCCCAGTAATTTAATCTGCTACCTCCAGTAAAATATATGTCCAATTTATTTAATTTGTATTTATTAGAAAATTGAATATACGATGAAAATCTACTGGAATTCAAAGATGAATTTCCAGTTCGAAATTCAAATAAATTAAGATCATTATTATTAATAGCTGATATAGAGTAACCAGCCGAATCTACCATTTCCCACTCTCTTACTTGGTCATTTATATTTTCTATTTGATATTTTATTCCCCATTCCGCTAATCCTGCTTCACTATTTAAAATATATTTTCCATCATGATAAATATTAAAAACACTGGCTTCAAACACATTTCTTGCATGGTTTATATATGCACCCACACCCCTATTAAAAGCTACTTCTCCTAATTGATCGGAGCCAATATTGTTGTCTAATTCACTTAGCCAATATTCACCTACAATATCATAAAATTCTTGTTCTTTAGTTTGAAAAAACGATGATGTGAATTTTAGTTTTAATAAGTTATTTGGTGTATATAATGAAGAGATTGCATTTAAAGTAGTTTCATAATTATCTATTTCTTTTCCTTCAAAATAGATTGTTAATTGTAGGGCTTCTTGAACAGTTCCAAATTTTGCTTCTCGATTTTGAGGAATCATTTCATATTTATTCTGTGAATAATAATTTAGTAAACTAAATTCCCATTTAGAATAATTTGAATTATTATATGTAATATAAGTTTGTATGTCTTTAAATATTGGTTTATAATCTCCTTGTGTATCTAGTGAATTAAATAAAAAATTATTAGATCTAATTCTTGTTCCAATTAAATATCGTATTTCATGTAAAGAGTTAAATTGTTTAGTTTTTATATATCCTTCTGCATTGATTAAAACACCAAGTGCACTTGTTGAAATTAATATGTTGTTTTTGTTAGGTTTTTTATATTTCACATCTAAAACAGACGATAATTTATCTCCATATTTTGCTTGAAATCCACCAGAAGAAAATTCAATTGAAGAAATCATATTTGGATTAATGAAACTTAAACCTTCTTGTTCACCATTTCTTACTAAAAAAGGTTTATATATTTCAATATCATTCACATAAATTAAGTTTTCATCATAGTTTCCTCCTCTTACTGAATATTGACTACTTAATTCATTGCTTGAAGACACACCAGGCAATAATTTTATAATTGGCTCAATTCCTCCAGTTGTTGTTGGTAGCTTGTTAATAATTTTAGGGTCAATTTTTATTACACCCTGTTCTCTGGATTTATCTGATATTAAATCTATTTCTAACAATGGTGTAGATATTTTTTGTAATAATATATTTTTATTGATAATAGATTTTTCTTGATTCAGGTTAATTATGGTAGTATCGTTTTTATATCCTTGATGGGAAGCCACAACTTGGATTATAGTATTTTTACCAGCATTAATGGTTAGTTTATATAATCCTTTTTTATTTGAAATTGTACCCTTATCATCGCATAATATATTAACATTAGAAATATTTTTTTTATCACTTTGATTAAGTACTTTACCTTTTATAGTAAATGTTTCTAATTCTTGTGCACCAGCAAATAAATAGAATATGTATATTATATAGAACAGTATTTTTTTATTCATTTATAATATTGTATTTCTATTGTTTTATTATTTTCCGCATTGTCAGATACTGAAAGAGTTAATTTAGCATCTTTATTTTGTGCATCTTCATTAAAAGTATGTTTTAATATATTAGTTTTAAAATCATATTCCATTAATATCCATTTGCCATCAATTTCACCTCTGTATTTATTAATACCGGATAATTCATCTTGAATTTTAAACTGAATAGTATTTGATGTATTGGATTTAATTGGCTCAATAGTTGGTTTTATTGTGTCAATTGCAATACTGAAATATCCAAATTTATTTGATTTACCAATAATTTTATTTTCTTTCCATTTACTTTTAACATAATGTGTTTTGTTGTTATGAGTTCTTGTAAGAATAGCTTTTTTTCGTAAATCTTTGTCAATTGAATCTGCTCTAATTGATAATATGAAATTTTTATGACTTGGTATTGAATCATCCATAATTTTATACACTGGAAATTTATTAATTGAATCGTTTATTTTTTGAAATGTAAAAAGTTGGTCCCTATATAAACTGTTATTTGGAAGATATATTTCACAGTCAGTGGTTTTAAATTCAAAAACTTGTTTGCAATTAATTAAATTTTTATGTTTTTCTGTCTCTTTCTTGATTTCAGTTTTGTTATTTATTTGTGTATTAAATTCTAAAATTGATTTATTATTATAACTATCTTTAATAATTATTTTAATTCTATATTGATTTGTGTTAGAATTATTACCAATACGGAATGCAGTATTTTTTTTATTAGTACTTAAATTATTATTAAAGTCCAAAAAACATTTTTGAAATTTCAATCCACTATTTTTATAGTATTCGTAATCAATATGTGAATTAATGTACTTTGTTTCTGAAAAGGCAAATTTAGTCATTTGATTAGAGAAAAATAATGAATCATTAACATATAAGTCAATAGCATAAATACCATTTTTATTTGGTGCTGCATCTAGTAAATCATATGTGTTAATTGCTATATTAAATGGAGATTGAATATTAGGGTTATTTTTTAAGATGTATTTATTATTACCAATATTTTCAACTTTTATCATTTCTTTTTTTCCATTTTCATGATAAATTAAAATAGAATTAATTATTGGATGTGTTCTATCTAGAATAGGCAATCCAAACAACATTGGATTGATTATCTCTTGTGTTTTAGTTTCTCTAATTTCAAAATGTAGATGTGGTGCTGTTGAGCTGCCTGTATTTCCACTATATCCAATAATTTGTCTATTGGTAACTGGTATTTCATTTTCTTTTAATGCAAAATCAATTTCAAAACTTTCAATTTCATATTGTTTTTTTTCAGTTATATTTTGGATAACATCATTAAATTTTTCTAAATGTGCATAAACTGTTGTAAATCCATTATTATGGGTTATATATACCGCTTTTCCAAAACCAAAAGATGAAACTTTTATTCTTGATACATAACCGTCCTGGGCAGCATAAATTGGAAGATTAATTTTTTGCTTTGTTTTTATGTCAATTCCTGAATGAAAATGATTACTTCTTAATTCTCCAAATGTTCCTGCTATAGCTATTTTAAATCCAACTGGATTTGAAAAAAAATTTTTAGGATATTGGGTTTGACTATAGACAGAGATGGAGAATAATAATATGATGAGATAAATACTTTTCATTATTATAAATTTATAATAAAATTCCTACTCAATAGCTAATTTGAATTAGCAATTTTTAAGTATTGAATCTAAAAATTTAAATCCGTATATTTGGTAAGTTAAATAATTCTTTAATTGTGGAAGTGATTTTACCTTATATTATTAAGCTGAAGAATGAAATTGATTTATTGTTAAATAAATATAAGGTTGAAAAAAATAAAGTTTTATCTCTAAATACTGAAAAAAAGATTATGATGGAGAGGATTGTTAATTTAGAAAATGAAATTAAAGAATTAAAAGAGCGAGTTGATGTAGTTGATTTAGTTAAAGGTATTAATGATAAAGATGACGAATCTGCAAGTTTTGCAAGAACACGTGTAAATAATTTAATTAGACAAATAGATAAGTGTATATCCTTATTAAATGAATAATTTATGGAAAAATTAAATATAAAAATTTCATTAGCAAATAGGTTATATCCAATGAGTGTAGATAATTCTGATGAAAGAATGATTCGATTATCTGCTTCTAAAATCGAAAAAATTTTAAAAAATTTAAAAGAAAGATACTCTGTTAAAGATGATCAAGATTTATTAGCAATGTGTGCACTTCAGTTATGTGTTAAATTAGAAAAGATAGCTCACAAAAAATCAACTGAAAATGAAATATTAATTAAAGAAATTGTTGATATAAAAAATACAATATCTAAAGTTATTTAAATTTCATTACTCGTGTTATATTAATTTTTATTTATAATTATTATGAACGAGATTTTCGTATATATAGGTCTGCTTCTATTAGGAATCGTTATTGGTTTAATTTTTACCATTGCAATTATTAGATTTAGGCATAAAAAGCAAAGTGTTAAAATTTTAAAAGATGCGAGAAAAAGTGCTGAACAATTGAAAACTGATAAAATTTTACAAGCCAAAGAGAAATTTATTGAATTAAAAGCAGCACATGAGGAAGTAATAATAAAAAGAAATCAAGAATTAGATAAGCGAAACAATAAAATACGTCAGAAAGAACAAAATTTGCACTCTAAATTTGAAGATTTAAATAGAAATCAAAAGAAATTTGATCAAGAAAAATTAGTTTTTGAAAAAAGAAATCTAGCTTTAGATAGACAATATAAAGAAATTGATGCAACTCATCAAAAACAAGTTGTCTTATTGGAGAATATTTCTTCAATGACTAAGTCAGAAGCAAAAAAAGAATTAATTGCAAGTTTAAAGGCAGAGGCTGAAACTGATGCTATGTCTTATGTTCAAAAAAGTATTGAAGAGGCCAAACTTACTGCTAATGAAGAGGCTAAAAAAATAATAATTCAAAGTATTCAAAGACTTGCAGCTGAAGAGGCAATTGAAAATTCAGTGTCAATCTTTAATATTGAAAGTGATGATATTAAAGGCCGTATCATTGGTAGGGAAGGACGTAATATCAGAAGTCTGGAAGCAGCTACAGGTGTTGAGATTATTGTGGATGATACTCCAGAAGCTATTATTTTATCCTGTTTTGATCCTGTGAGAAGAGAAATAGCAAAACTCTCTTTACAGAAATTAGTTCTTGACGGAAGAATTCATCCTGCAAGAATTGAAGAGGTTGTTGCAAAAACCAAAAAAGATATTTCTCAAGAAATTTTAAATACAGGTAAACGAACTGTGATTGATTTAGGCATACATGGTTTACATCCTGAATTAATTAAAATTGTTGGTAGAATGAAATATCGTTCTTCTTATGGTCAAAATTTATTACAGCACTCTAGAGAAGTTGCAAATTTATGTTCTATCATTGCATCAGAGCTTGGTGTTAATACTAAGTTAGCTAAACGAGCAGGTTTATTACATGATATCGGGAAAGTTCCAGATGAAAATCCTGAGTTACCTCATGCAATTTTGGGTATGAAGTGGGCAGAAAAATTTGGCGAAAAAAATGAAGTTTGTAATGCTATAGGTGCACATCATGATGAAATTGAAATGAATAATTTAATTTCTCCAATTGTGCAAATATGTGATTCTATTTCAGGAGCTAGGCCTGGAGCTAGGAGAGAGGTTGTTGAAGCATATCTAAATAGACTAAAAGATTTAGAAAGTCTTGCATTATCTCATAAAGGAGTTATTAAAGCATATGCTTTGCAGGCAGGAAGAGAATTAAGAGTAATTGTTGAAAGTGAGAAAGTAACAGACGAAGAGTCAAAAAATATTTCATATAATTTGTCTAAAAAAATCCAGGAGGAAATGACATATCCAGGTTTAATTAAAGTAGTAGTTATTAGAGAAACTAGATCAATTAATATTGCAAAGTAATTTTACATGAATAATTTAAGAATAGATTATAATCTTTTGAATTTAATATCTGATAATATGATTAAAAAAGGTGTTAATCTTTCAGTTGCAGAGAGTTGTACAGGTGGATTTTTATCCACTTTTTTAACTGCTAAGTCAGGTTCATCAAATTTTTTTAATGGTTCAGTAATATCATATAGTAATGAGGCAAAAAAAAAATTTTTAGATATCACTACTGAAGAAATTAATAATTATGGAGTGGTAAGTGAGTTTGTGGTAGAAAAAATGGCTTTAAATGTTATGAAAAATTTCGCAACAAATTATGGTTTAGCTACTACTGGTTATGTTGAATTATCAAATAATTTATCTGTTAATAATTTTGGATTACATGCTTGGGTGTGTGTTGCTTCAGAGAAAAATATTATTTCAAAACCTATTATTTTAAATAAAAATCGACTAGAAAATATATCTATTGTTTCTTATGAATTACTCAACTTATTTATAAAAGAAATTGTATAATATTTTTATTCTAACTCAAAATTATTAAATTCGCAATTCATTTATTTTAAGTTATATGTCAAGAATCTGTCAGTTAAGTGGTAAAAGACCAATGGTTGGGAATAATGTTTCTCACTCCAATAAAAAAACTAAACGCCGTTTTAATATAAATTTAATTAAAAAAAAATTTTTTATTCCTTCTAAAGGCGAGTGGATTACATTAAAAGTAACTGCTTCAACACTGAAAACAATAGATAAAAAAGGTATTACAGAGGTGATGAAAATTGCAAAAGAAAAGGGTCTATTGTAGGATTCTATAATGTCTTTTGTTAAAAATGCTTTTCTGTTATTTTTTTTATTACTGTCTTGTAATGAAGAAAAATTTTCTATTATAGATAATCCTAGAGCCTGTTATGATTTAGTGTATTCTCATCTAAGTTTAGAATTTTCTCTATCAGATAAAAAAATTAGAGGTTCAAATAAAATGAATTTTAATTTAATATGTCCTGCTGATACAATTTTGATAGATCTTGCTAATAACCTGTTAATTGATAGTATATTGTTAAATGGACAAAATATTCCATTTAAAAGAAATAATCAATCAGTATTAATGTTTAATTCATCATTAAGTAATAATCTTACTGTTGAAGTTTTTTATTATGGTAATCCAGTGGTTGCTTTAAATCCACCATGGAAAGGTGGTTTTGTATGGAGTGAAGATGAGATAGGTTCTGATTGGTTTGGTGTAGCATGTCAAAAAGAAGGCGGAAGTATTTGGTGGCCAAATAAACATGATTTATCAGATGAACCAGATAGTATGAAAATTAGTATAAGTGTTCCATTTCCTTATATTGCTGTTTCTAATGGAAAATTAATAAATATAGAAAGTGATATTAGACAGAGTAAATATACATATGAATGGTTTGTTTCCTATCCTATCAATAATTATAATGTCACTGCAAATATCGCTAACTATCAATATTTTAATGATACAATTCATGGTCATGATGGCTTACTTAATCTTGAATATTATGTTCTCCCAGAAAATTTCTTCATAGCTCAGCAACATTTTCAACAGGTTAAGCCAATGCTACATATTTTTGAAAATTTATTTGGTCCATATCCATTTTATAAAGATAATTATAAGCTTGTAGAGACTTCTTATTTAGGTATGGAACATCAAAGTTGTATTTCTTACGGTAATAATTATATGGATGGTTATTTAGGTGCTTTTCCAGCTGATATAGATTTTGATTTTATTATTATTCATGAATCAGCTCACGAGTGGTGGGGTAATAGTGTAAGTATGGAAAATATAGAAGATATGTGGATTCATGAATCTTTTGCTACATATGCTGAAGCATTATATGTTGAAAAGAAGTATGGATATAATGATATGTTATTGTATTTGGAATTTCAAAAAAATAATATTAAAAATACTGAACCAATTTATGTTAATAAACATACAAATTCAGATATGTATTACAAGGGAAGTTGGATGCTTCATACACTGCGTACATTAATAAGTGAAGACGATTTATGGTTTGCTTTATTAAAACAAATTCAAATAGATTTTAAGCATAGTATTGTTAATACCGATCAAATACTGACATATATTACGACATTTTTAGAAAAAGATTTAGATTCATTTTTTCATCAGTATTTGTATTGTTCTAATTTACCAGTTTTAGAGTATTATTTTGAAGTAAATCATGATGTAAAGTCTTTATATTTTAGATGGGAATCGGAAGTGAATGATTTTGATATGCCTCTTTTAGCTAAAATCAATAATAAAGAATATGATTGGATATATCCTAGTCAAGGATGGAAAAGTGTTAATTTTGATATTGACTGTAAAGACTTTAAGATTGCAGATGACTTGTTTTTAATTCAAACAAAACAGATAAAATAAAAAAGATTTTATTTAAAATTATTTTATTATTGAGAAAAATTAAATTAATAATATTATTTCAGTAAAAAATTTTTCATTAAATTTGCATTCTATTTTTAAAATATAGTGTTGAATGGCAAAAAAAGGTAATAGAGTGCAAGTAATTTTAGAATGTACTGAGCATAAAACAAGTGGTGTCTCTGGAACATCAAGGTATATATCCACTAAAAACAAGAAAAACACACCCGATAGGTTAGAATTAAAAAAATTCAATCCTGTATTAAAAAAATATACAATTCATAAAGAAATAAAATAAAAATTATGGCAAAAAAAGTTGTTGCTACATTACAAAAAGGAGGTGGAAAAGGTTATACTAAAGCCATTAAGATGGTTAAGTCTGATAAGTCAGGTTCCTACATATTTCAAGAAAAAATCGTCCGTAAAGAAGATGTTACATCTTTTTTATCTAAAAAATAGTTTCTCTTTTTTATTTTTTAACATAAATCTTTTATAATTTTATTACTCTAATCAACCCTTAACCTTTATTTTAATGGGAATTTTTAATAAGATTAAAAAAATTTTTAGTGTTAAGCCTAAAGATTATAATTTAGATTCTAATGAAAAAAATAAAAAAGAATCTTCTTTGTCAAAAGATTCAGAAAATCAAAAAAAGAAACTTTCACCAGACTCAATAAAAAATATTCAAAATAAAATTAATTCTGATGCAGAAACTGCTTTAGAAAAAGTTTCGGATAGTTCTCAGGAAGA
>CEQM01135716.1_pt1 | contig 10668 bp, 11 predicted proteins | sample 531111 | NCBI WGS metagenome assembly CEQM01 (sample SAMEA2621278, study PRJEB7988) | marine metagenome | biome: marine biome (ENVO:00000447); feature: deep chlorophyll maximum layer (ENVO:xxxxxxxx); material: "saline water (ENVO:00002010), including plankton (ENVO:xxxxxxxx)" | depth 120 m
ATTAATGATGGTGCAAATATATCTGCTAAGTAAGTTATTTTTATCTTATATTTTTTTGCATAAAGAATAACTGATATTGTTCCAAATATTAATCCTCCATAAAAAGTTAATCCACTAAATGAAAATATTGCATCAATAGGATTTGTAATTAAATAATTAAAATCTTCAAGTACAGCAAAGAGTTTTGCTCCTATTATTCCACTTAATCCTGCAATAAAAATAAAATTCCAGGAAAGACTTGAAGGTAAAATATCTTTTGTTTTTTTTGTTTTTTCATTCTGTTTATCAGAATAATAAATTAGAATATTTGATATTGTAAAAAAGATAAAGCCCAACAAAATGTTTCCATCTTTAGATAGTAGTACTTGTTGAGGGTATTGTGAAAATAATTCATAATTTTTTATAATATAAATTATTTTAAATCCAAATAAAAAACTTAAAAGTCCATTGAAAATATAATCATATAATATGTTGTAGTTATTTTTATTTTTTGTAAAACTAACTGTATTAATTTTATTGTTTTTTTCTAATCTTATAAATTCTTTTTTAATAAAAAAGTGTGCTATAATAAATGCAGTTACAATAAAAAAACCAAATGTTTGAATTGGTAATGGTATGAAAATACCAGTAGCTTTTTCAATAAAATGGCTAATAGTTGGGTAAGTCATGTTTATATGTTTATTAGTTTACCATTTGCAATAGTTGTATTTTCATAATTCACACTATCAATTTTAACTTTTTGTATGTTATTAATTAATCTTGCATCATATTTCGCTTGTATTTTTATGTAGTTTTTAGAGAATCCAGATATATATTTATTATTAATTTTTTTTTCAAATAATACTTCTTGAATAGATCCGATATTTTTTTGGTAAAAAATACTTTTCTTTTTTTCTGATAAATTTCTTAAAATTTTACTTCTGTATTTTTTAGTTTCAACATTAATTATGTTATTCATTTTAATTGCCTTTGTGTTTTCTCGTTCAGAGTATGAAAATACATGTAAATAAGAAATATTTATTTTTTTTATAAAACTTAATGTCTCATTAAAAAGTTCTTCTGTTTCTCCAGGAAAACCTACAATAACATCCACTCCAATACATGCATTTGATATTTGTTTGTTAATTTTTTCAATAATAAGTTGATAATCATTTTGTAAATATCTTCTTTGCATTAATTTTAAAATAGTATCACTACCTGATTGTAGTGGTATGTGAAAATGTGGTTGTATTATCTTTGAGTTAGCAATTAAATTAATTATTTCATCAGTAATTAAATTAGGTTCAATTGAAGAAATTCTTACTCTAATAGACTTGATTTTATCTATTTTTTTTAATAAGTCGATAAGTTTCTCATTTTTATTTGTTTTAAAATCTCCTACATTAACACCTGTTAATATTATTTCTTTAACACCATCACTTTTAAGTTTATTAATATTATTAATTATATTGTTAACATTATCGCTTCTACTTTTACCTCTAGCAAGAGGAATAGTACAAAATGAACACTTATAATTACATCCGTCTTGTATTTTCAAAAATGATCTTGTTCTATCTCCAAATGAAAATGATGGTAAATAATCATGCAAGTTTTTACTTTCCTGATGAATGATTTTAGTTTTATTTTTTCTTAAATTTTTTAAATATTTTTTTAATTTAAATTTTTCATTATTTCCAAGAACAAGATTAACACCCTTTATCTTCGCTATTTCGTTAGGTTTTAATTGAGCATAACAACCCATAATCACAATAAAGGCATTTTCATTTAACTTAAGTTGTTTTCTTACTAAATATTGACATTCTTTGTTTGCATTTTCCGTAACACTACAAGTATTTATTACATATACATCAGCAGGTGATGAAAATGGCACTTGAGAAAACCCTTTATCTTTAATAGTATTTGCGATAAAAGATGTTTCTGAAAAATTTAATTTACAGCCTAATGTATGGAATGCAATATTCATGATTTGCAAATATAAAACAATAGAATATGAAAAATGATATCTCAGATGTTTATATTTGAAAAAAATATATTCATTTTAAATATGAAAATTTTAATTTCTTTATGGACATATTGGTGTTTTTTTATAACATTTTTTGTGTTTGTTCTTTTTTTACCAATTAATTTAATATTGGTTTTTTGTTTTGGAAAAAAAGGAAGGGAAATTTTTGTTCGTTATAATCATTATGTTGGTAATTTACTGTTGTTTTTATATGGTATGTATAAAGAGACTAAAGGTAGTTTTCCATTTACCCACAATGAACCATGTGTATATATTGCAAATCATAAATCCTATCTAGATGTAATCATTATTGCCTCTTTAGTATCTCAAAAAATTAAGTATTTAGGAAAAGCAGAAGTATTTGATTGGCCTTTAGTTGGATTATTTTCTAGATATTCCGGACAAATTCCTGTTAAAAGAGAGGACAAGAATTCTAGAAATAAAGCATATGAAGCTATGAAAAAATCAATAGATGAAGGTTTTTCAATTATTTTATTTCCTGAAGGCGGATGGAGACATGATGGTGATGAAAAACATCCAAATCCATATAGTTTTAAAAAAGAAAAAATTCTTAATCCATTTAGAAATGGTGCTTTTAGACTTGCAATTGAAAAATCAGTCCCAATTGTTCCAATTGCACTTCTAAATGCTGGTCATAGATTTTCATCGAAAACTATGAAGATTATACCTGGTAAAATTGGAGTTTATGTTTTTGATTTATTATATACAAAAAACAGTGATGATCCTTTGATTATTAATGAGATATGCTATAATATGATATATGAAAAATTAAATGAACATAATTCATGATAGTTTGGACCTTAAAAACATATAATGAACTTTCTATTGATTTATTATATCAAGTGCTTAAAATTCGACAAGAAGTATTTATAATTGAACAAAATTGCAACTATTTAGATGCTGATAATTATGATCAATGTTCTAGCCATTTATTAGGTTTTATTGACGGAGAATTAATTGCATATATGAGAATTGTAAATCCTGGAAATATATATAAACACCTTTCTTTAGGTAGGATATTAGTAAAAAAAAAATATAGAAATGAGGGTGTTGGTAAACAATTAATGAGTAAAGCAATTTCATTATTTGCTATGAATCATACTACAATTGTTTTGTCAGCACAATACTATTTGTTGAATTTTTACAAAGAATTTGGCTTTGAAGTTATAGGTGATAAGTATTTAGAAGATAATATACCTCATATAAAAATGATTAGATATGGATAAAATATGTTATAATAATAATATTATTGATTATAATGCTTTTTTGATTTCCCTTGATAATAGAGGTTTTAAATATGGAGATTCTTTTTTTGAAACTATAAAATGTGTTAACGGTATACCTCTTTTTTGGGATGAGCATTATTTTAGAATTGCTGGGGCATTTCTAATTATGAAGATGATTCCTCCAGATAATTTTACATCAGAATTTTTTTTATCACTAATTAAGAATTTGTTGATTAACAATAATTTGGATAATTCAATAGCAAGAGTTAGAATATCTTTTTTCCGTAATCAAGGGGGTTATTATTTACCTTTAGAAAATAATATTTCTTTTGTTATTGAATCGAATGAACTAAGTCAACAACAACATTATACACTGAATTTAGATGGCTTAAATGTAGGTTTTTATAAAGAAAATACTTTATCTAAAAACCCTATTAATAATATTAAAAGTAATAATAAGCTAATTAATATTTTAGGATCCATATATGCAAAAAATAATAATTTTGATGATTGTATTTTATTAAATACAGACAATCAAATCGTTGAATTTTTATCAGGTAATATTTTTATTATTTCTAATAAAAAATTAATTACACCATCTTTAGCAGATGGTTGTCTTGATGGTGTTATGAGAAAAATATTATTAAATAATTTACATATTAGTGCTGAAGAATCTAGTATTACTTTTTCTGATTTATTAAATGCTGATGAAGTATTTATGACAAATGTGATTTCCGGTGTACAATGGGTAGGTAAGATAAAAAATAAAACTTATAGTAATAATTACTGTCAAAAATTAATTAATAAATTAAATACTAAGTATTTAATTTAGATGAAAATCTGATGGTGCAGTTGCCCATATTTCATATTCTTTATTTACTTCAATTAATAAATCAGACCAGTTTAAATTATTATATAAATTTGCGAGATTAATTTCATGTATTATCCAAGAACCTTCTTTAATTTCATTAGTTAATTGATGTTTTTCCCACCCAGTGTAACCTAAAAAAAATATAATCTTATTTGTATTTATTTCTTTTGAATTAATTCCGTTAATAACATCATCGATATTTCCTCCCCAAAAAACCCCATTTTTGATAATTTTACTACCATTAATCAAATCAGGATATTGATGTAGATAGAATAAGCTTGAATTATCGTCAACGGGACCTCCGTATTTAATGGAAATATTTTCATTTGGTATTTCAGTGATAATATCTTGAATGATACTACTTGTGTTTTTATTAATTATAAATCCAATAATACCATCTTCATTAATGTCTACAATTAAAATAATAGTTTTTTCAAATCTTTTATCTTCCATAAAAGGTTTTGAAATTAATATTGTTCCAATTGTTAGTTCCTTTTTCATATTGTTAATATATAAAATATTTTATATTAAATTTAAGGTCTTTAAACATTGCAATGAAAAAAATTGAAAATATTAGAATAAATTATAATTTAAATTCAATTAGTAAAAAAGAGTTTTCATCGTCACCTATCAAGCAATTTAAAAATTGGTTTAATGATGTCGTTGATGCTCTAATTGAACCAACTGCAATGACTCTATCTACTTATTCACAAGACTATGGTGTGCAAAATAGAATCGTTTTATTGAAGGAAATAAAACAATCAGGTTTTGTATTTTATACTAACTATAATAGTACAAAAGGTCAGCAAATTGCATTAAATAATAATGTATCTCTTTCTTTTTTTTGGCCTAAGTTTCAACGTCAAATACGAATTAATGGAATAGCTAATAAAATTTCTACAAAAGACTCAGTATCCTATTTTAAGAAAAGGCCAAGAAAATCTCAATTGGCTGCTTGGGTATCAAGTCAAAGTCAAATTATTAAAAACAGAGAAATCCTTGACTGTAAGTTTTTAGAAATTGAAAAAAAATTCAAAAATAAAGAAATAAAAAAGCCAAATTTTTGGGGAGGTTATCTGGTAAAGCCATCAACTGTAGAGTTTTGGCAGGGACGAGAAAACAGAATGCATGATAGATTAATTTATCAGAAAAAAAATAACAAATGGATTTTAAATAGATTGTCCCCCTAGTTATTTTAATATAATATGGTTTAATCTAAATCTATAATCCTCATTTTATTATCATTTTTATTGAGAAATCCATTAATAAATTCTATGTCTGACATTTCTTTTCCATTTTCTGGTTTTAATCTTTTAATTTGAAAGCTTCCATTGTGGTTATGAATTATTAAATTGTTATCTTTTTTAGAAAGCATTAAATGATTATTTTTTTCTTTTTCAATTATTATGTTATTTTTTATATAATTACTCACCTTCACAACAGTAATTATTAATTTTTTTTCCATTTGATTGTTTTGAATTTTTAATTTCATTTTTACTCCAGGTGGAGACATGCCTCGGATGAAGTTATATGATTTTTCTAAACCTAATTTTCCTTGAAAAATATTTAATTTAAATAATCTATCATTTTTATTAATTTTTGGTGCTAAAGGATAAATATTTTTTTTTGGATTAACATCTTGCTTCTTAACTTTATAATTTTTTTTAAATAATTTATTAATTGTTTTAATTATTAATTCAGAACTTTCAATCATCAAAGAATCATGTAGTTCTCCTGCATGATAGTCAATTGGAATGTCATTTTTAGTCTGTAATATAATATCGCCAGTATCAATTTTTTCATTTATAAAAAAAGTAGTTAATCCTGTTTGATTTTCACCATTTATAATAGCCCAATTAATTGGTGCTGCTCCTCTATATTTTGGTAGTATTGATGCATGTAAATTAATAGTTCCAATTTTAGGGATTTCAAATAAAACTTTTGGGAGTTTTTTGAAAGCAATTACTATAATTAAGTCTGGTTTTAAAGATTTTACAGTGTTTATAAAATGATTATTTGTTAAATCATAAGGTTCTAAAATGGGTAAATTATAAGATTTAGCAACTTTTTTAATTTCTGATTCTGTCATTTTTTTTCCTCTACCAACTTTTTTATCAGGAATTGTTATGACTCCATTTAGATTGAAATTAAGTTTTTTTTGGCTTTCATATAATTTTTTTAAAGATGCTACAGCAAATTTTGGAGTACCACAAAAAATAATATTTTTTTTCATAAATTGTTAATGATAAAATCAACTCTTTTATTTACATCTAATTTAGGAACTTCTATAATATTATAATTAAATTCTATATATGCATTTCTTAAAAATATATCAATTTTTATTGAATTTTCGTAGTTTTCAGGCCTATGAGGTGTTGTTTTGTAAATTTTTTTCCAACAAGGTGTGTAGAATATATTTTTGTTATAATTATATTTTTTAATTGCAGTATTCATTTTTATTGGAAATTTTATTTTCCACATATTTAAATATGCAATAACATCAATAATACTTCTATCAAAAAATATTAGTGGATGCTCATATGTTAGTTTTATATTATGTTTATTAGATTTAATTATAGTTTTGTCATGGTATTGTTTAATCCTTTTGCTAAAAAGATAATTACTGAGTTCAAGTTTATCAGATTCCTTATTTATTTTACCAGGATGTAATTCATTTTGAACTAAATATCCTTTATTTTTTAAAGCATTTATTATACTTGTTTTTCCACTTCCAGGTGGTCCACTAATTATTATTTTATGATTTTTCATCATCACTAATTTACATTTTATTTATTTTTATCAAATGATTCCAATTAAAGAAACATTTTTATCTTTTCAAGGAGAAGGTTATTTTGCTGGTCAAGCTTCTTATTTTATCAGAACTCAAGGTTGTGATATTGGATGTCATTGGTGCGATGAGCCAGCTTCATGGGAGTTTAAATCTGGTATTAATCAATCTTTGTCCAATATTCTTAAAGATATAAAAAAATCAAATGTTAAAAATGTTATTGTCACTGGTGGTGAACCACTAATACATGATTTATCGAATTTAACGAATGAAATAAGTAAAAATAACTTTTCTTTACATTTAGAAACTTCGGGCAGTTATGCATTGACTGGAAATTGGAATTGGATTACTTTATCACCTAAAAAAATTAGACCACCTTTAAAATCGATATATTCACATACTTCAGAATTAAAAGTAGTTATTTATAATAATAAGGATTTTGAATGGGCTCTAGAGCAAGAAAGAAATATATCTAAATTTAATAATGATTGCTTATTATATCTACAGCCAGAGTGGAGTAGGAAAGAGATTATGCAACAGCAAATTCTTGATTTTATATCAAAAAACCCTAGATGGAAGCTGTCATTGCAAATGCATAAATATTTAAATGTGAAATGAAATTTATATCAGTATTATTGATTGTTTTTTTTACTCAAAATTGCTTTAGTCAAGATAAGTGTGGAAGTGCAAATAAAAAATTGAGAAAAATTGAAAAACATATAGCTAAAGGTGATAATAATAAAGCAGTTAATTTATTATTAAAAATTGAAGATAAATGTGATGAAGAATTGTTTTTAATCTCTGTAGCAGATATATATTATTCATTAAACAAAATAAAAAAATCCTATCTTTTTTACTTACAAAGTTTCCAAAAAGGAAGTATATTATATATGAATAATATATCCGTTTCTAATTTTTTAAAATCATCTTATAGTACAGGTCATTACAATACTTTTAATGATATTATTAATGATTCTAATTTTAAGATGGTTTTAAATAAAGAATTAAAGAGGATTAAAGAAAAAAACTCTTTTGCTATAAATAATAAAAATGATTCAATTATTTTTAACCCTAATTCAATTGATATTAATAGCTCTAATGATGAATACTTTCCTTCTATGCCAATTAATTCGGATATTCTAATATTTACATATAGAAATAATGATTCATTATTTCAAGATGAGAATTTTTATATTTCTAGAAAAATAAATGGCTCTTGGCAGTTTCCATTAAAATTAGGTGATAATATTAATAGTACTTATAGAGAAGGTTCACTTTCTGTTAGTCTTGACGGGAAGGATATTTACTTTGCTTCTTGTCATAGACCTGATAGTTACGGTGGGTGTGATCTTTATTATTCTACATTAATTAACGATACACTTTGGTCTCAATCTAATAATATTGGTTCTAGTATTAATACTAAATACTGGGAGACACAACCATCTATTTCTGCTGATGGAAATACACTTTTTTTTGTAAGTAATAGATATGGGGGCTATGGCGGATCAGATATTTGGATGTCGAAAAAAATAAACAGTATTTGGAGTGAACCAATTAATCTTGGACCTGAAGTCAATACATCTAGTGATGAGTCAACACCTTTTTTGCATTATGATAATAAAACTTTATATTTTGCTTCTAAAGGGCATAAGGGATTTGGAGGATATGATGTGTTTTCTGCTAATATTGATAATCAAGGAAAAATATTAAATGTATCTAATTTAGGCTATCCTATTAATACTCATTATGATGAATCAGGACTCATTGTTGCAAGAGATGGTAAACAAGCTTATTATAATTCCAATGTAACAGATGATTTAAACATTTATTCATTTAATTTACCTGAAAAAAATAAAGCTAATTCTATTGCTATTATTAATGGTATTGTTATTGATTCTATTAGTCAATTAGGAATGGAGGCAGAGATTATAATTAATGAGTTGAATTCTATTATTGAATATAAAATATCCTCAGATGACGACGGAGTTTTTTCTTCACCTATTCCCCTTAATTCAGAATTTTCTATTACTGTCTTATGTGATGGATATGATTTTTTTTCATCTAATTATTATTTAAATAAAAATGAGTATATAAAAGATGTAGTAATAGTTTTAAATCGATTAAATATTGGTAATAAAATTAATTTAGAGAATATATATTATGAGTTTAATGATTATTCCTTAAAGGAAGAGTCTTTAATTACAATTCAAAAGTTAGCAAATTATTTACTTGTAAACCCAAATATAAAAATACAAATAGAAGGTCACACTGATAATATTGGCTCTAAATCATACAATAATAGATTATCTGAAAAAAGAGCAAAATCTGTATATCTTGCCTTGATTCAGTGTGGTATTTCGCCATATCAATTAAGTTACAAAGGTTATGGTTTCTCAATTCCATTAATTGACGAGGACAATGATTTAGCAAGAATAAAAAATAGAAGAACAGAAATAAAAATTATTGGAGATTATGAATAATCAAGTTAGAATTATAGAATGTCCTCGAGATGCAATGCAAGGTTTATCGGAATTTATTCCAACAAGAAAAAAAGCTGATTACATTAATTCTTTAATTAAGGTTGGATTTGATATGATAGATTTTGGAAGCTTTGTCTCACATAAAGCAGTTCCGCAGATGAGAGACACATCAGAGTTAGTTAATTTACTAAATCTTGAAAAGGAAACAACACTTTTATCTGTAATTTTAAATAAAAGAGGAGCTTTAGCAGCATCTAGTTTTGAACAAATTAAAATACTTGGTTATCCATTATCGATATCTGAAATTTTTCAAAAAAAAAATTCTAATAAAGATATTTCTAGTTCATTATCTGTTGTTGATGAAATACAAAATATATGTTTACAAAAAAATAAAACACTTCTTGTCTATCTTTCTATGGCATTTGGTAATCCTTATAATGAAAAATGGGATAAGAATATTTTATTTGATTACATATTAAAGATTCAAAATAAAAATATTCATTATATTTCATTAGCAGATACAATTGGTAATTCAAATACTAATTTAATTAATAGTATTTATACTGATGTAAAACAGAATTTCCCAGATTTAGACATTGGACTTCATTTGCATTCTAGTCCTGAACAATCATATGAGAAACTTCACGCAGCTTGGTCTTCTGGTTGCAAGAGATTTGATGTTTCAATTAATGGTTATGGTGGCTGTCCATTTGCTCAAAATGAGCTTGTTGGTAATATCTCTACTCAAACAATGATAAACTTTTTAGTATTGAATAAAATTCAACATTCACTTGATTTATTAGCATTTGAGAATGCATGTAATTATGCGAAGGATATTTTTTAATTTATATTATTAATAAGTGAAATTGCAGTTAAGGCTGAATCAGAACCTTTGTTGCCAAAATTTCCACCTGACCTTTCTAATGCTTGTTGCTTATTTAAATCAGTTGAAACACAAAAAATAAAAGGAATATCATAAATAATATTTAAATCTTTGACACCATTTGCTACTGCATTAGCAATGAAGTCAAAATGAGGTGTTTCACCTTTAATAATACTTCCAATTACAATAACAGCATTTAATTTTGATTTTTCTGTTATTTTTTTTGCACCATATATTAATTCAAAACTACCAGGCACATTAACTGTAATTATATTCTTTTTTACCGCTCCGTATTTTAACAAAGTTTCATAACATCCATCATATAGTCTCTGTGTTATTTCTTCATTCCAGAGGGATTTCACAATACCAAATGATATTTGCTTACCATTACTTAATT
>CEQM01090270.1_pt1 | contig 10660 bp, 12 predicted proteins | sample 531111 | NCBI WGS metagenome assembly CEQM01 (sample SAMEA2621278, study PRJEB7988) | marine metagenome | biome: marine biome (ENVO:00000447); feature: deep chlorophyll maximum layer (ENVO:xxxxxxxx); material: "saline water (ENVO:00002010), including plankton (ENVO:xxxxxxxx)" | depth 120 m
CAATGGAAAGAACTATGAAAAAGCGATTGAAGATATTAAGTCTTATAGGCTATTTGGGTATTTTGATATTCCAATGAATCAACTAATAACTGAAGGTTATGTTTCAACAAAAAATCAAAAAGGAAAACTGGCGCTTACAGTATTTTTGCCTGAAAAAGTTGCTGAAAAAATTCATTATGATTTACCGAAATCTATTCAGAAAAATAGTCCAATTTGGACAAGAGACTATTTCAATTTGTGTATGGATTTGAATAAGCTTGATTAATATTCTACATTTGAGCACATTGAACTCCTTCTGAAGCACCAAAAGGGTCCCGCTGCCTTTCATTTCTATTCAATTCATTTAGCAAATTAGAATCGACTTCTTGTAATTCTAGTAAATTGCTATTTTGAGATTTGTGTAACCTTTTTGGTAAAATTTCTTTCAATTTTTCTTTTTGTTCCATATTAAAATATCCATTGGGAGGGAATTCAATAATAAAAGCGATTAATAAACTTCCTTTTTCACCATTTTTATGTAAAATCGGCATACCCTCTTTCGGAATACACCGAAAAGGTAAACTGCCTAAACACGATTCGCCAGAAACACCAATTATAGAATCTTTATTCGTTCCAATACTTATGACGCGCCCATCTAAGTGAGTAATATCAAATGATGCCCCAGTTAAAGCTTCTAGTAAAGAAATACGTAATTTTAAAAACAAATTATCACCTTTCCTAGCAAATGTTTTATGCTTTTCAACATCTAAAGAAAATACGACATCGCCAGTCTCTGCGTCAGGTATTTCATTGCCTAATCCTTGACAACGGATTTTAGTATCGCTTGAACTGCCTGGCAGAATATCAATATCTACAGTTGTTTTTTCATTGTTAAATTTATAGTTTTTTCCGTGACCACCGCAATGATTACAAGGTGATTGTATTTCTTGGATCATACCCGGACCAAATACTCGTCTTTGTCTGATAATTCCACTTCCATTACAATGTTTACAAGTATCAGCTTCTCCAACTATTACTTTGCGATGAATTGCGATTTTCTGTTTTTTTCCGTTATACAAATCATTTAGAGTAACCTTTAACGTATAAATTGTATCTTTGCCTTTTCTCCTACGTGGAGGTCCATTTCGTCGTCTAGCACCTCCGAAAAATATATCAAATATATCTGATCCATCTTGTTGAGCAGCATCTTCTCGGATTCCATCCATTCCGAATCTATCATATTTACTTCTCTTATCATCATCAGATAACACTTCATAAGCTGTTTGAATTTTACGAAATTTTTCGGCATCACCACCTTTATCGGGATGATTTTTTAAAACTAACTTGTGATATGCTTTCTTTATTTCTGCTTTTGAAGAATTCCTTTCGACAGCTAATTCTTTATACAATGTATCATCATTGGAATTTCCTCGGCCAAAATTGTTTGGCATGCCGCCAAATGGTATTCCTCCGAAATTCATATTATATTTAAACAACCTTTATCTTAATTTGGTTTTTCTTCATCTAAAATTTTTAGGGCTTCATGATTTAACGCTAGTAATACTTGGCGAGTTTCAAAGCTAACCATCTCATTTTCTATTTGTTTTCTCGCATTTTCAGCTGCAATAAAATCTGGACCATTTTCTATAATATATTCCAGCCAATCGTCCGGACAATTTTTTTTACCGCCATCATACGGAACAACAACCTTTTTCTCTAAGAGCCATTTGTTAATACATAAATCACCAAGCCAGACTTCTGCTAATAAACGTCCATATTTATCACAAGATACGTTTTCTAAATGAATATATTGATTCAAAATTTTATCTGTTAAATATTTTTTCGATATTTGGGCAGCTTTCTTCTCATTTTCATTTTTTGTTCTAATCTCAGGACCATCAATCCCAGATAATCTGACTGAAAATCTAAATATAGGGTGTAATTTATAAGGCTTCGCTACAATTGTAATTGTATCAACATCGTAACATTTTATTACTTTTCCATAGGATACCGATGGAATAAATGGCTTTGTATTATCCCAATTTGCTTCATCTAAATTTGGGAATAACTCTTTTTTATTAAAATCTCCTTTCTTGTTGCGATCACTACTTGGTGCTTTAATATTTCCTAGTTCATCCTTTTTCTTTTGTTTATTTCCTGGAAATAAACCAAAAAACTGTTTCTTAAATCCCATATTAACTAGTATAATCTTAGACTTTAATACATAAAAAAGAGTGAATATAATATTCCCCCCTTTTTTACCAATGAATTGCCGCCGCCGAAGGCGCGTAGAATACTTTAAGTAAACTTAACACTTATATCGTTGTATAAGGATCAATCTTTCTTAAATCCGATAAATAATTCGCATATTCATTCGGATATGTTTCTACGGCATAAATATAATTCTGAATATTTACATCCTTATTTGGAGACCTCATTAAATGAAACAAATCCTCCAGTGGAATATAATATTTCTCATCTAAAAGACAATATTCCTTTAGAATATCCTTTTCTTTTGTATCAACCAAGTGATTTGAACCACTATTGTTGATAAACTTCCAAGCTGGGCCCAAATATTTACTTCTGGTAGTCATCTTTCTTACTTATATATTGCCTTCTTTTTGTTGCTTGTATCTGTATTTCTATTTTATAACAAAACGCTATTCATTTTTATATCATTTCTTATGTAAGAGGTATGTATATCCAAGAATTTGGATATATATTTCTTTATCTGTCGGCATTTGGATTTAGTGATTTTATTGTTTCATATTATCAATTCAATAATACAATCTATTTACTTTACTATTCTTCAATCGCTTTTACAGGTGGAACTATCTTATATTTTAGCAAATACCGAAAAAATAAAAATATTAGTGCGGATTATCTGATTCATGAAGATTATATTCCTATAGTTGAACCAGAACCAGAACCACAAGATAGAGAATCTACAGAAGCTGAATGTGAAATATAATGATTATACTATTCGTTTTTGTCTAATTAATAATCCTATAAAATCAGGACAAATTCCTGTATCTTTTACTCTAATTAGTTTTCCAGTTGATCTTTCCCAACGACTTATCGCATTTTTAACCGAAAATATTAAAGTATATCTAAATTTTTTCGCAATCATTTCCCTATATTTATAAACTTTATTCGCAGAATCTATCCAATCGGTGTCAGATATTTCTATTTTGATATAATTTTTCTTTTCTTCTTCCCATTGATAACTCAAAAAACACCGTGATGGTGTAATACACCCTGGATACCATAATTCACTAAACCAACGACTATTTGATGGTGCATCTACGATTATACCAAATTTATTTACATGATTTTTATAACGAACAAAATACTTTAAATTATTCTTTAAATATTCGAACTTGTTCTCATAATATTCTTTAGAATATAATGGTTTTGCGCTAACAGTTAGCTCATAATTTCTATCTGTTTCCTCAAATTTTTCATACACTATTTTGTAATCTTTCTTATTTTTATTACCCAATACATGCTGGGATACATCATATACAGATAAATTAGTGCATGTTTGACTCATAGTTGTATGAAAACGCAAAATTGGGAATATTATTTTTTGAATCTTAATTGGAAACTCCATCATTTTATTCAAAAAATATTGAACTCCTCCATTTTTTATATAACTATGTGCTTCATTCTTAAAACTACTACTTAACTCTGCTTCACTCAAACTTTCTATATCATTTCTTGGTATCAACCAAGGTATTATTTCATTTATTAAATCTGTTGGCAATTTCCCAAATGTTTCAGTACATTCTGGTCTTAATTTACATAATAATATTGTTTCTACTGTATTTCTTACATATTTACTGTGATTCTTATTTGTATTTGGTGACCATTCCACATTATTTTTGAACCACGATTTTGTTTCTAATATATATTCGGGTATTACATTCCATATACTTTTTAGCATGCACGCTAAAGAAATATTTGACAGTCTGTAAGTTACTCCTTTTGATATATCATGCCAAATACGCGCCCATTCATTAGAAGACCACCGTAGCATTATTGGTTCTTCTTCCACATTCAAAACTTGATTATAGTCATTTCTACCAAGTGTATAATTATTCAAATTTGATAATATTCTTGTAAAATATGCTATTGCTCTTGTTTCATTGTTTAAATAATAAGAATTACCATATAAACCTAAGATTACTTTTGATAAATTGAATCCTTGTATAATTCCCTTATTTCTCTTATACCAATAATTCCCAATTCGTACATTCAATTCAAGCATAAAAAATCGATAAGATTTGGTATTTATATTTGAACAACCTTCAAAATTTAAGTTATTTAATATAGAAGCTCGTCTATCCCCCTTAGTTAATGCACCTAATCTTTCTAACTTTGATGTTAATCCATAAAAAAATCTTATCTCACTTGGTATATTTGTTACTATTATTGTATATTTTGGCGGATGTTCTGAATTTGTCCTATTTGTTCTACCAAACTGTTGAACTAATAATTCAGCTGAACGTGGTGGCTCTAATATTATATGGTGTCGACGCCTACAATATTCTAACTTACTCTTATTCCCATGTAACGATATACCAGCACTTCCACTTTTTGTAATGATTGCTATATTCTTTATATCATTTTGAAATTTAACTAATTCTGACTTTAATGATGGCACTTTCTCTAACACTATTTTTCCATTACTATCTTTTATTGGTCGGTTCGTTCTACCTGAAATCTCAGATATATTATTCTTTCCAAATTTTTCTATCAAAATATCGATTGGATTCAATTTAAAGCTAATATTTTCGGTATTACATCCTCTCCTGACAAATAAATCGAACATACAAGAATATATACCACCATCTTCAACTCTTTTATAACATGCTTCTCCAGTTGTTTGTAAACCAACAACTACAGATTCGCCTCTTTCTAAAGATGTTTCTATCTCTTTTATAACTGTATCTATCTTAAAACTTGTTATTAAATGCTGATAAAAATTCAAATTATCTAAAGCATTTGTTGTTGCAGCTATGCTATTATTTTCATTACCAGATTTCCAGCGATTTGTTATGTTATCATAATACTCTACTTCTTCTTTTGTCAAATTATGAGACTTTATATACATTGATATCCCATCGAATCCTAATTGACGACTTATTAATTTCCCCGAATGCTTTAATTGTAATGCTGCCATCTCCATAGCATTTGACCCATAACTTTCCAGTAATTTTACGAATGAATTATGTTCACCTGACCATAACCCCAATCGCGTCATATAATGCATTTGTCGTATATCACTCGCCGCAGTTGCGGTACTATACACCACTTTCGGATTATAGACTCTTTCTTGCAATTCAACTACCATCTTTCCACATTTTGAATTACTATTTTTACCAGAATGGGCTTCATCAAATATTATTGTTACATTATTACTTTCTTGAAGCCATTTCAATACTGTTTCATAAGTTTCTTCTCTAATCATTGAACCGTATGTTGTGAAATAAATTCCATCTTTACCATTCTTCAAATCTTTTAACTTTAACCATTGTGGACATTCATTTCCAATATTTCTAACTATTTCTAATTCATTTCTAGCATCTGACTCTAAATTTTTATTCAAACTCACCCATATAGCTCTATATTTCGCATTATCAATCATCCATAACTCACTTAATATACCACTTATTGTACGACTTTTACCTACTCCTGTACCATCACCTAAAAAAAATCCTCTGCTATTATTCTCTATTGATGTCCAATCATACATTGTATTTATAGCGTATGCTATCGCCTCAATTTGAACATCCGATATTGTTTCTCTTTTATCTAGGATTGAAAAATATGGCTTTATGTTTAAATTTATTTGTATTTTCGGCGGCTCTACGGAAGACATGTGTTCACTTTCATATACCTTGCTTGGATGTTTTACTGAATCTGTATGAACATATTTGGGTTTCCATATAGAATATATGTTGCTATCATTCATTAAAATTTATTCTTAATATCATCTTACATATATTCTATTTAAAATCAATTATCATATTCAACATAAGGCTCTATACAATTAGAGCATGATATTATACCATCATCTTTATAATATCTATTACAAGAACCATATGATTCTTTAACACCAAATATTAACCCCAAAAAAAGTAAAAAAAATAACAACAATCCTAAATTCACAAACAACTTCTTGTCTGATTTCGAATACATATATTATATAAGAACATCTTTATAATAAAAATGAATCATATTCTGATCCATATTAACAAAATCAAATATGTCAGAAATAGACTGTGACCAATATATAAGTTTGTTTAATAAACATGATTCACAAGAAAACGAAACAATAGAGGAATCTAATAATAAGATTATTATTTGTCCCGATTGTGAAATACCAACAATAACACATGGTCTCGATATATGGGAATGCTGTAAATGTGGTTCTATTATTGAACAGATGATTGATAATACTGCCGAATGGAGAACATATCCCGACGGTACTAAAAGTGATTCTATTCGTTGTAGTGCAGTTATCAATAATTTGTTACCACAATCATCAAAAGGTACTATTATACTGTCTAATCCAACATCTAACTATCAAATGCGCAGAACACAAAAGGTACATTCTTGGTCAGCAATGACTTATAAAGAAAGATGTCTTAATAGTATCTTCCAAGATATCTCATTGCGATCACTTAATGGCTGTATTCTAGGCAATGTTACTAAACTTGCACATGAATACTATTCTGTCGTTTCAGAATTATATGTTGCACGAGGAATTATGAGAAAGGGACTAATTGCAGCATGTCTATTTATGGCCTGTAAAAAACAAGGTGTTCCTAGAACCAGTCAAGAAATAGCGGAAATATTTCAAATTAGCGACAGATGGGTAACTAGAGGTAATAAAAAATTTACGGAATTATGGCAACGCGCTGGTAAAGAACATATTTCATACAAAGACGACTGTCAATCTATGGATTATTTAGCCAGATTTTGTTCTAAATTACATAAAAACTCTTCAGAATTGTTAAAAAAATCAAGACACATTAGTGCTCTTTGTAAAGAACATTCCATTTTGACTCAAAACACACCTGTATCAATTGCGGCTGCTTCTATTTATATGGCAACTACTCTTTTAGATATGGAATCCCTCATTCCAAGAGCAGATATCGCTAAAGTTGCAAAAACTTCACAAGTTACAATTGGAAAATGTTATAAAGAACTTCTTAAACATCCTAAAATTTTCGAATCAGGATAATATATTATCATTATAATATTAATGAGTTCTAATCGGCTAATTTATGATACATGTGCGTATGAGACGGATATGACAGAAACTGCTAATCAAATTACATACACTCTTGACCCTTCTAAACATTATCAAGAAACACCAACTCGTATGGAACTTGGTATTGTCGGAGGAAATAATGTTTCCCTTGTCAAAGGTAATCTTGTTGATATGGAAACTGACCTTCGTGGACTTACAAGATATAATACAAGATGTCCTGTTAAGAAAAATTCATGGATTCCCAATGAAAAGAATATTATTGATATTCCTGGAGATGACCTTAAAGGACCTCTTCAAATTGATACAAACAAAATGCACCTTCCACCAGGTCAAATGATTCGTTATGAACCTGTCGCTTTACCCCCATCACCTGACCTACCATCTTGTCTACCACCTTGGCAACAAATGCAATATAGAAAGTAATTTCTCTTTTTTATACTTAAAAAAAAATATCCAATTCGAATATGAGCTTTAATCGTTTGAACTTTGACATGTGTCAATATAAGCAAACTATATATGAGTCAACTGGACCAGGTAATTACATGCTTGCTACTCCCCCAAATGACTGTAATTATTGTTATCCTTCTCCTCCAACAGTAAGACTTCAAAAAGCAGGTGATAGTATTAATCGTAATGTTCCATTAGTTGATACTGAATCGGAATTAAGAACTCTTGACAGACGTGCCTCTAAATGCCCTACAGAATCACTTTATAAAGGAGAAATACCTAAAATGAAGGCTATTGTTCAACCAGGAATTGATAATGGTACCATTGTCGAATCATTCGAAAATCCTTCCGGACAAACTGAACCAGGATTAACACACTGGAAAGATTGCTTCCCACACACACAGGAATCCAGACACTCAGACCCAGCTTCTAATCTAAGAGGCACTGGCTTTGATAGATGGGAATATCTTTGCCAAAATCCACAAGATAATGTTTTAATGCCTTTTGATAATAACGTTGCGAATCGTATCGTTGTTAAAGATAATCACAGACCATTAGTTCCTAAACCAGTTGACCCCAAACTTGTATTACCTCCTAAATCAGGTGATCCACTTTGTAATAAAACTGTTCCAGTATGTTCTAATCCTACTAAATAAATGCGTATTAAACACATTTTTTTAACTTATATTATCGTTATGGATAAAGAATCTGTTTCTGAATTATTTCTTATTCGTAAAAAATTTAGAGATGATAAAATCCCTAAAGAAGAATTACTTAGAACACATTCTACTTTCGCAGAAAAATTCGAACAATCATTCAACATGATATGTAACCCTACATGTGATGATAACACTCTTAATAAAATTATGAATGCTCACTTATTAGTCCAAAATGGCAAAATGAGTCAACACGATGCATCAGTTGCTGTTGGTCAAACATTAGTTGATAAATATGTTAAACCTACATTAGACGATGCAGGTATGAAATATTAAATATTTACTTCGCACTTGCAAAATTATTATTTACTGTATTCTTTGGCAAAGGCAAAGCAGTAGTTAATTTCCCATTTTCGGTTCTGCTTTTATTCATAGGCGCACCGAAATATTCAGCAGGCATACCACCAGTCTTTTTGCCACTCTTCTTACCACCCAATTTTAGAAACTTGCGATTTTTACGCACGTTCCTTTTTAAAGTCTTTTTCAAACTTTTTGTACCCGATCTCAACTTCTTAACACCCTTACCTAAACCTTTTCCAACACCTTTTCCCAATGACTTTGTTGCGCGTAATGTTTTCTTTACAACTTTATCAATCATACTTACAATATCCAAATATAAAAAATAATCGTTGGTTTTAATGGAACGTGTACTCGAAATAGCATTATTATTTGCAGTTATTTCACTCTGTTTTGGATATATAGCTTTATTTGTTGCAGAAAACAATCAAAATGTATCCCAAAATACCACCACTAAATCAAAAGAACAATTTCAAGTTGAAAATGATACAGAATCTAACCGCTATGTATCTATTGATATTTTACAAGAAGACTTTATGGCTACTAATAGAAAAAATCGCATCGTTATTGAATTATATACTTCAGTAGCCCCAAAAACTGTTGAAAATTTTTATCAATTGTGTAAAAATAATTCATACGCAGGTGTTCCATTTCATCGCGTTATTAACAACTTTATGATACAGGGTGGCGATATTACTAAAAAAGATGGAACCGGTGGTAAATCTATATATGGTGGACCATTTAATGATGAAAACTTTACCCTAAAACATGACTCCGCAGGTATTCTTTCTATGGCTAACTCAGGACCCAATACTAACCTGTCACAATTCTTTATTACACTCGCACCGGCTCCACATCTTGATGGTAAACATGTAGTTTTTGGTAAAGTTATTGAAGGAATGCAACATATTAAGGAAATCGGTTCATCACCTGTAGATTTCAATGATAAACCTGTACAAAATATTAATATTGTTTATTCAGAAGTCGGAAATAAACCACAAGAAGATAATATTAAACCTGATATACTTGCAACAGATGTTTCTATGAATATTCCTAATCCTCAAAAAAATGCTTTACCCCAAATAAAAGAAAATCCATTTAACAATGGCGTCTCTTCAAACTCAGTCAACTTATCAACACAAGCCTCTTTCCCAATGAACAATAACTCAGTTCAAGAATCATTTACAAATGATATTCCTTTTCAAGAATCTTTCCCAACTGGTGTAACTTCTTTCCAAGGCTCAAACACTGACTTCCCAGAAGGAATATCCACATTTACTGATAACGCTTTCGAAATTAATCAGTTCTAAATTATCATATTTTTTACGGAAACATCTATCAAATATTAGTTGATGTTTTAAATATATATTAATAATATACAATGAAATCAAGAAAAACTGTCCTTAAGGCTAAAAAAATTACCAACAAGACAGCTAAAAAACTTCGTAAAAATAAAACTCTTAAAAAGAGAATTCTCAAAAAGAAAAGAAAAACTCTTAAAAAAGCAGGCGCATTAGAAGATTCTAAACTGAATATTATTAGTGGCAATGAAGATGATGAAGACCGTATGCGCGAAGCTATGGAAAATTTGGAATCAGATATAGATACTTTCGAAGAAAAAGGAGATGATTATGAAGAAATAGCTAAGGTCACTGCAAATGCTAAAAAAGAAGCAGACAAAGCGGCAGCTGATGCCGCAGCAGAAGCCGCTAAAAAAGCCGCTGAAGCAAAAGCCGCAGAAAAAGCTGCCAACAAAGCAGAAGAGGAATACAATGTTGGTAAGGGCACATACGGTGTCGCAAAAAAAACAAAAGAGGATGCAGAAGACGCACAAAAAGCTGCTGACGCTGCTGCTACAGCGGATGCTGCTGCCGCACAAAAAGCTGCTGAAGCAGCGAAAGATGCTGAAGCCGCCAAAAAAGCTGTTGACTCAGCGAAA